>Ga0265798_10002770_pt1 | contig 25472 bp, 15 predicted proteins | sample P3T30metagenome_FD_192430 | JGI IMG/M metagenome (GOLD analysis project Ga0265798, IMG submission 192430) | Plant litter microbial communities from East Loma Ridge, Irvine, California - P3 T30 | ecosystem: Environmental > Terrestrial > Plant litter > Unclassified | place: USA: California...
ATGAAAGCGCAAGTATGCACCGTCCACGGCCTGGCTGCCAGTGCGGCGCCGGCTGGCGCGGCCTCATACCAGCCCGAAGGCGCCGAGCAGGGCTCCCGCGCCCAGCAGCCACAGCAGGTGCAAACGGGTGCGCCACATCAGCAGGCAGCTGATGCCCGCCACGATCCACAGCGGCCAGTCGGCGCCGCCGTGGCCGACCGAACTCACCAGGATCCATGCAGTCGACAGCAGCAGCGCCACCACCACCGGCGCCATGCCCTGGCTGAAGGCGCGCACGCTGCGCAGATCGCGGTTGCGGTGGCCCCAGCGCGCGGCGCTATAGGTGATGATGGTCGAGGGCGTCAGGATGCCGACCATCGCCACCAGTACGCCGAACAGCGCGGCGCCTGTCCCGCCCGCGTTCATGCCGACGTGCCAGCCCATCAGCGCAACGAACAGCACATTCGGGCCGGGCGCGGCCTGGGCCAGGGCGATCGACTGGTTGAACTGTTCCTGGCTGAGCCAGTGGTGCTGCTCGACCAGGAAGCGGTGCATCTCCGACGAGGTCGAGATGGCGCCGCCGACCGACATCACCGACAGCGTCAAGAAATGGGTGAAGAGGTTCAGCCAGTCTGCCGGGCTGAGCTGCAGGATGGGGTTCATCGCGGCTCCCTGCAGACGCTGGCGCGCGGCGAAGCGCGCGGCAAAACGGGGACGCTGCGCATCATGGCCCCAGGCGGCGCCAGGCCAGCAGGCAGGCGATGCCGCCAACGCCGAGCAGCACCGGCGCCAGCGGCGCCTTGAACAGGGCCACCAGCACGAACACCAGCGCGCCGATGGCCGCGCACCAGGAACGCGGCAGCGGATGCTTCCTGAGCGAGACCGCCAGGCGCAGGCCGGCCGCCCCGATCAGCCCGGCGCACACGGCGGCCATGCCGCGCAAGGCGCCGTCGACGGCGGGGAGGGCGCCGAAACGGTCGTGCAGGACGGCCAGCAGCAGCACCAGCACCAGGGGCACGGCCAGCAGGCCGGACAGCGCCGCCAGCGCCCCGGCCACGCCGAAGTAGCGTCCGCCGATCATCAGCGACAGGTTGACCACGTTAGGGCCGGGCATGACTTGCGCCACCGCCCAGTCCTCGATGAATTCCTCCTGGCTCAGCCAGCGCTTGCGTTCGACCATTTCCCGCTGGACCACGGCCAGCACGCCGCCGAAGCCCTGCAGGGCCAGCACGGTGAAGGACAGGAACAGGTCGGACAGGGAGGCCGGGCGGGGGCGGTCGGGCGGCGCAGTGTTCATCCGTCGATTATGGCGCCGCCGCCGGCTTGCTGTCCATGCTGCCCGGCGCCGGACTACGCCGGCTCAGCCGCCGCCGATGCCGCGCACCACGCGTCCGCTGCCTTCGCACTCGGGACAGGTTTTGCCGTCGCTCAGCTTGCCGCTACCGCCGCAGGTTTCGCACAGGTCTTCGCCGGTGCCGGGCGTACCCGGTTCGGCTTCGTCGCCCGGCTTCAGGTCGGGATCGGGATGGACGCTCATGGTTTTCTCGCTGGATGAGTGGAGTCGCATCCATTCTAGGCCGGGCCGGCGGGACGCGGCGCACGCCGGCTGGAACAGCCCATGTCATCAAGGTTTCAAGTTCGTGCGCGAAAATCGCCTTGACTTTGCCGTGTGCTGGCAAATACTGCGTTAGGCAGCAAAACCGATTCCCCATCCATGCAGGAACCGCAATGACCCAAGACACCTTCGATCCAGACGGCGAACAGTTTGCCGTTCCTTACCTACGCAGCGACGAACAGCGCAAAGACATCGTCGATCTTGGCATTGCTCTGCAGCAGCGCAGCAATACGATGAGTGCGGTGGAATACCTGCGTTCACAGGGCATCGGCCACGACGTCATCGAACGCGTGCTGACCGAACCGGGGCGCAGGCGGTCCTGGGTCCTATAATGAACGCCGGTCGACAAGGGATGTCGCTCATCAGCTTATTCACAAAAATTTCCTGCGATCATCTTGCAAATTTTAATGGTTTATGAGCGGCATAATTTTCGTAAGCCATTGATTTTTAGCGGGTGAAGACTTGCCCGCGCAACGGGCAAATTGTTGGAAGCCGCATTCTGACTCGCTCACGGCGTGTCAAGTAGGGGTTTGTCCACAAGCTTATTCACAGATTTTGTGGATATCTGATCAAGCCTCTCCGGCATCGACATCGCTTGCCGGGAAGAGGCCCGCCACCAGCGCCAGCGCCGACGTCGACGTCGACAGGGCTTCTCGTGCCCATGTCCAGCGCACGGATTCCATCGCCTTGACCATGCCGGACCATTGCGGGTGGTAGGCCAGGATACATGCCGAAAGGCCACGAGGCCGCGAGCCAGCACCTGGCAACAACGACATGACGTGTGGAAAAGCCTGAACAATACGCGCAAATAGGGCCGGAATGCGCGCCAGTGGCAGCACGTTCGCCGCACTTTCCTGAGAGTTATCCCCTCCTTGGCAGTTTTGTAGGATATTGCCTCATCAAGTACTGTTGCTTAAAACTGGGGCACGTGCAAGTCCTTGATTATTAAGGACTTGATTTTTGCCTTTTGAACGAGCAGTTTGTTGAAACCCGCATCAATACTGCGCTTCTGGCTTGTCAAGAGGCGCTTGTCCACACAGTTATCCACATTTCTTGTGGATATTAAAATAAAGCCTGTCAAATCAATGCTTTAGATCATCTATTTGAGCCGGGGTCGAGGATTTCTGTTCAGGCAAAATAGCGATGTCCTGGCGTTGCGCGCCGTGTTCAAGATTAATGTGCTAAGAATCTGCCCTGCCGAGGGCGACCCAGGCTGCGCTTGCCAGCGTCAGGCGACTCCGGCCTGGCCGGACAAATCCACATGACGAATGTCGGTTTAGCTGAGCTCTTCCGCATCGACACGCGCTTGCAGCCGCTCCAGTTCGGCCAGGAAGCGTTCGGCGGCGATCAGCGGCGCCCAGGGTTCCCAGGGCCGGCAATCGTAGGCTTCGGCAAGCGGATCGCGTTCCAGCACTTTTGACCGGATCTTCAGCGTGCTGCGCACCTCCTGGACCGACCAGCCCGCCACGTGGACGGCTTCGCTCGCGGCGGCGAGGCGGTCGGCACGCTTGTGCTCGGCATGTTCGGCCGCGGTCCAGGATGGCAGGCGGTAACGCAGGAACACTGCCTGTTCGAGGCGCAGCGTCAGCGCGCGGAAGCCGTCGCCGAGGAAGGGCTTGATGGGAGAGACCGCATCGAAGCCGAGCAGGCCTTCCTCGGCGTCGTGCAGCAATTCGCGCAACTCGGCCACCGCCGGCAGCGGCGCGGGCGCGGCGGCGCGGCGCAACAGCATCACGCTGATCGAATGCTGGGCAACCGACAAGGGCAGCGGCCAGGCCGAGTGGCCGCCCCAGCGATAGGTACGGGCCAGGCCCAGCGCCAGGTCGGCGTCGTCCCAGTCGAGCGGGGTGGGATTCAGGAGGTCGAGCCGCTTGCCGGACGGCATGCGGACCCAGGCGCGCAGATCGGACGCCATCTCAGGAGAAGCAGGGTCGGTTCGTCATGGCAGGATTCTACACGGGCGGCTGCGTATCCCGGCCGCATTGACATGGCCGAACACCTGGCAGCGCTCCGGCATTATAGTGAGCCGTGGCCTGTTGGCCGACAGGGAGGCGGTGATGAACGGAATGCCGAAACGCATCGATTGCGATGTGCTGGTAGTAGGCGGCGGCATCAACGGCGCCGGGATCGCGCGCGACGCCGCCGGACGCGGCCTGCGCGTGCTGCTGTGCGAAAAGGACGACCTGGGCCAGCACACCTCGTCCGCGTCGAGCAAGCTGATCCACGGCGGCCTGCGCTACCTCGAGCAGTACCAGTTCGGCCTGGTGCGCAAGGCGCTGCGCGAGCGCGAGGTCCTGCTGAAAGGCGCGCCGCACATCATGCGCCCGCTGCGCTTCGTGATGCCGCACGCGCCGGGCCAGCGCCCGGCCTGGCTGATCCGCGCCGGCCTGTTCCTGTACGACCACCTGGCGTCGCGCGATTTCCTGCCGCCTTCAGGCAGCCTGTCGCTGCGCAACAGTCCGGCCGGCGCGCCGCTGCAGCGCCGCTTTACCCGCGCCTTCACCTATGCCGACGCCTGGGTCGACGATGCGCGCCTGGTGGTGCTGGCCGCCATCGACGCGCGCGAACGCGGCGCCACCATACTCACGCGCACCCGCTGCCTGCGCGCGCAGCGCAACGACAGCCGCTGGAGCGCCAGCCTGGAGGGCGCGGGTGGCGCCATCCAGGTGAATGCGCGCTGTCTCGTCAACGCCGCCGGGCCGTGGGCTGCGGGCTTCCTGCAAGCGATCGAGGGTACGGAAAAGCGCGCCCTGCGCCTGGTCAAGGGCAGCCACATCGTGGTGCCGCGCCTGTTCGAGCATGGCGACGCCTACCTGCTGCAGCAGCCCGACGGGCGCGTCGTGTTCGCCCTGCCGTACGAAGGCGCGTTCACCCTGGTCGGCACCACCGACGTCGAGTATTCGGGTCCGCTCGACCATGTGGCCATCAGCGCCGCCGAAACCATCTACCTGTGCGAGGCCGTCAACCGCGCCTTCGAGCGCCACATCGGTCCGCAAGACGTGGCCTGGAGCTTTGCCGGGGTGCGTCCGCTGATCGGCGCGGCCGGCCCGGGCGCGCCGGGCGCCAAGGACGCCAGCCGCGACTACCGGCTCGAACTCGACGATGCCGGCGCGCCCCTGCTGTCGGTGTTCGGCGGCAAGGTCACCACCTTCCGGCGCCTGGCCGAACAGGCGGTCGACCTCGTCTGCCCTGCGCTGGGACGGCGTATGCCGGGCTGGACCGCGCAGGCCTGCCTGCCCGGCGGCGACCTGTACGGCAGGGTGCCGGTGGCGCGCGCCGTGCTGGAATTCGACGCCTGGATGCGCACGCGCCAGCAGCAATACGCCTGGCTCGCGCCGGCGCTGCTGCAACGTTATGCGCGCGCCTATGGCACCCGGCTGGGTTCGATGCTCTCGCACTGCCGCACGCGCGCCGACCTCGGCGCCGAAATCGTGCCGGGACTGTTCGAGGTCGAAGCGCATTACCTGGTGCGCCAGGAATGGGCGCGCAGCGCCGAGGACATCCTGTGGCGCCGCAGCAAGCTGGGCCTGCATGCCGGGCCGGGCGCCGCGGCCACGCTCGACGCCTGGCTGACACAACGCTCGGCGGCGGCGGCGCCGGTGCTGGCGGGTGGAGCGGGGAGTGCGGGGCCGGGCTGAAGGCTCCTTAATCGGCCAGGCGCAGGGCGGCCAGGTAGGCGGGGCTGTCGGAAATCGTGTTGTGGCCGGCGCCTTCGATCACGGTCCGGCGCGCCACCCCTGCACCGAAGCGCGACAGCAGCAGCGCCGTACTCCAGGCCGGAATGATCTCGTCATGCTGCGCCGCCACGATATAGGTAGGCGCCGACACCGCGGGCGCATGGCGCCAGGATTCGTACTTGTCGCGCAGCAGCCAGCGCACCGGAAACCACGGAAATTGTCGGACCGCCAGTTCCTGCAGGCTGTCATAGGGCGTGACCAGCACCAGTGCGCCGGGTTTGCGCCGGCTCGCCACCTGGACCGCGATGCCGCTCCCCAGGCTGCGGCCGACGATGACGATATCCTGGTGGCCGGCGGCGATGCGGTCGAATAGCGCCAGCGCGTCGGCCACCAGCGCGGCCTCGCCCGGGCTGCCCGAACTGCCGGCGTAGCCGCGGTAATGCAGCAGGAACAGGGCGCGTTCGGGAAAGGCGCGGGCCAGCAGCGGCAGGCTGGCGGAGACGTCTTCGGCATTGCCGCCGAGGTAGAGCAGGGCACGGGTGCCGGGCATGCGCCGCTCGGATACCTTGAGCACGGCGCCGGGCACGTGGAGGATGGTGCTGTCCGGGACCGCAAAGGCGGCCACGGCCGGAGGGAAGTAGATCAGCGCGCGCTGGCGCACGAACAGCAGCAGGCAGGCCGCCGCGTACAGCCCCAGCGCGGCCAGGAGGATGGTTGTCAGGACCTTCTGCATGCGCTGTGCTCCTCGACGGCGCCGATGCGAAACGCCGGCGCCGCGAAGGATAACAGGGCCGCGCCCTTGCCGGCGCGGCCCTGCAGGCGACCTTAGCGGCCGCCGTTCTGCTTCAGCCAGGCGTCGATCTCGGGCAGGCGCTCGGCCTTCACCTTGACCCGGTCCTGGATCGCCGCGATGGCCGCTTCGACGTCGCCGCGCGCGCTCGGCGCCAGGTGGGCGCCGGCATAGGCGTTCAGCTTGGCGACCATGGCCGGATCGGACGAGCGGTAGGCCAGTCGCGCGTAGTAGCGGCTGCGCGAGGTGGCGTCGATGCGCTGGTTCATCTTGTCCTGGTTGGCCAGGGCGAAGTCGAAGGCCATCTCCGGATAATTGGCGGCGACGGCGCCGATCATCGTGGCGCTGCTGGTCAGGCCCGGCTCGTCGGTGAGCGCCAGCTGCAGCGCGCGTTCGGCCAGGGCCTTGTCGCGGGCGCTGCCGAGCAGGGCGTACAGGTTGGATTTGAGCAGCGGGGTCTTCTCGGCCTTGGCGCGGGCACGCAGTCCGTCCCAGGTGGCGGCGTCGGCGTGTTCGGCCACCACGGCCAGCACGATCTTGCGCAGCTGGCCCGGCACGGCCGCCGGGTCCTGGTCCATGGCGGCGTAGCGGCGGCGCGCCTCGGCGATGACGGTCGCGTCGCCCATGTCGCTCAGTGTGCCGATCAGCTGGTTGCGCAGGTTGGCCACCGGGGCGGCTTCACCCTCGCGCGCGGTCCAGCCGAGTTGCGCCATGACCGGGGCCAGGCGCGCGACCGCGAAAGCGTCGAGCACGCGCTGGCGCTCCGGCTCGCCCTCGTAGCGCACGTGCAGGCCTGCCAGCACGCCGGCGATGCGCGACCAGACCTGCGGCTCGGCGCCCAGCGGCGCGCCCTTGGCCAGGGCCAGCACGTCGGAGGCCGGCTGCAGGCCGGCCAGGCCCAGCGCGGCGCTGTCGGACAGCAGGCCGATCTGGTCGATCGGCGCCAGGCCGGCGAACTGCTGGGCCAGCGCGGCGAACTGCTTCGGTGCGTACAGGGTGCGGTAGTAGCCGCTCTGGCCGGCGTTGACGATCACCGCGCCGCAGCCGGGCAGGCTGACGCTGCCCTTGCCGCCGGCGACCAGCGTGCGGGCATCCTTGCCGCCGGCGATCCGGGCGATGACCGGCACGCGCCAGGCCAGCGCTTGCTTATCGGGACGGTCGCGCGAGAACTCGGCCTGGGTCAGCGGCACGGTGGTCTTGCCCTTGCTGCAGACCGGCTCGCCGACACGGATCAGCGGCACGCCCGGCTGCAGCGTGAAGTCGTGGGCGATCGCCGTCACCGGCTTCTTCGCCGCTTTCTCGATCTGCTTCCACAGGTCGTCCGACACCGTGTTGCCATAGGCATGGGCCTTCATGTAGGCACGCACGCCATTGCGCCAGGCGTCCTCGCCCACATACGCTTCGAGCATGCGGATCACCGCCTCGCCCTTCTGGTAGGTGATCTCGTCGAAGGCCTGGCTGGCCTGTTCGACGGTCTCGATGTGCTGTACCACCGGGTGGGTGGCGGCGGTGGAGTCGCGCACCATGGCGCCATCGCGGCTGCCGACAGCGTCCAGGTGGGCGTTCCACTCCGGGTGGGCCTTCTGGGTCATGCGGCCTTCCATCCAGGATGCAAAGCCCTCGTTCAGCCACAGGTCGTCCCACCAGCGCATCGTGACCAGGTCGCCGAACCACTGGTGCGCCATCTCGTGGGCCGCGGTGACGAACACGTTCTGGCGGTCGCCCTGGGTCGAGATCGCCGGGTCGAGCAGCAGCGCGTATTCGAAGGTGAACACCGCGCCCCAGTTTTCCATCGCGCTGAAGAACTGGCTCTGGCCCGGGCCGGCGACGTTGTCCAGCTTGGGCAGCGGGTAGCGCACGCCGAAGTAGTCGTTGTATTCCTTCAGGATGGTCTTCGAGGATTCGAGCGCGAACTCGGCCTGCTTGATGGCGCCGCGGCGCGTGATCACGCCCAGTTCGACGCCGTCGACGGTGGCGGCGGCGCGCTCGAAGTCGCCCAGGCCGAAGAACAGCAGGTAGGTCGACATCTTCGGGGTGGCCGCGAAGCGCACGCGCTGGCGGCCGTCGGCCAGGGTCTCGGCCTTGCCCGGCATGTTGGACACCGCCATCTGGCCGGCCGGCACCGTCACGTCGAGCGCGAAACTGGCCTTGTAGGCCGGCTCGTCCCACGAGGGGATCATGCGGCGCGCGTCCGAGTTCTCGAACTGGGTGAACAGCGCGCGCTGCTGCTTGCCGTCGGCGCCCGGGTAGTCGAGCGAGAACAGGCCCACCGCCTGGGTGCCGATCGCGCCGCTGTAGTCGAGCGTGAGGCGGTACATGCCCGGCGCCAGCGCGCGCGCGAACTTGAAGGTCGCGGTCTGGGCGTCGGCGTTCACGCTGGTCGTCGCCTCGACGGCGCCGCCGCCGGCTGCCGGCGCGATGCTGGCGCCGGCGAACTTGAGGTCGGCGGCATTCAGGGTGATGCTGTCGGTCGCCTTGGCGACGGTGACGCTGATGACGGCACGCGCCGCAAAGCTGGCCTTGGCGGCGTCGGGCGTGAGCGAGATGTCGTAGTGCGTCGGCGCCACCCCGCGCGGCAACTGGGTGGTGGCTTCAGGAGCGGCCTTGACGGTCTTGACCGGCGCGGCGTCGGCGTGGAGGGCGGGCAGGCCGGCGAAGGCCAGGGCGACGGCGGCGGAGAGCAGGCGGCGGTGCATGGAGATCCTAAGTTATATGTATGTCGAACTTGCGTGTCGTGCGCGGCATGACGGACAAGGCCAAGCGTGGAATCTACGGGCAAACGGCGGCCGGTGTCAACGCGCCGATGCGATATGATCGCTGCGTCATGACGACCGTGAAATGGAGGAGACATGAAGTTATACAGTGCCAGCCGCGCGCCGAACCCGCGCCGCGTATTGATGTTCATGGCCGAGAAAGGCATTGCCGGCATCGAGGTGGTGCAGCTCGACCTGGGCCGGGGCGAGCATCGCGCCGACGATTTCCTCGCCAGGAATCCGCTGGCCCAGGTGCCGGTGCTCGAACTGGCGGACGGCCGCGCGCTGTCCGAGACGCGCGCGATCTGTACCTATTTGGAGGGATTGCATCCCGCGACGAACCTGATGGGCGAAGGCTTCGAGGAACGCGCCTTCATCGAGATGATGGACCGGCGCTGCGAACTGCAGCTGTTCCTGCGCATCGCCAACTGCGTGCGCCACACCCACCCCGGCCTGGCGATGCTGGAGCAGCCGCAGTTCGGCGAATTCGGCGCCTCGCAGGGTGACAAGGTGCGCGCGGCGGCGCGCTGGCTCGATGAGGTGCTGGCGCGCCAGCCCTATGTCGCGGGCGAGCGTTTCACCATCGCCGACATCACCGCCTTCTGCGCGCTGGAGTTCGCGCGCGGCTTGATGAAGTTCCGGCCGGGGGCGGAGGGGATGGCGCACCTGCAGGCGTGGCGGGATCGGGTGGCCGAGAGGCCGAGTGCCTCGGTAGTATGAGTACCGTCGCCCTTGCGAAGGCAGGGATCCAAGTTACGTCGTCCCTGCGAAGGCAGGGACCCAAGTTGACAGGCGCCGACGAGACGCGTGCAAATTGGACCCCTGCCTTCGCAGGGGCGACGTGCACATGCCTATGCAGGGGCGACCTGCGTATGCCTGCGCAGGGACGACGTCCATCCTAACCCACCCGCTTGTACCAAGGCCGCTCCCCCTCGATCGCCTGGTAGCTCCCCGCATGCGCATCCGACACCGACAGCGGCCGGTCCAGGCACAGCAGGCCGAAGCGCGCCAGGCTGTCGTGGAACAGGCGCAGCACGCGCTGGCGCAGTACCGGGCCGAAGTCGGACAGGGCCTGGCAGCTGACGATGGCCTGGAACTCGTTGAAGGACGCGTCGGTCACCAGGCTGTATTGCGACCAGGTGATGCGCCGGCGCAGGCGCGGCTGCAGGCGCGCCTTGCCGTCCTCGATCTCGAACCAGCACGCCAGCTCCCTGTTTCCGCCGCCCGCGGCGTAGCGCGCCTGGGCCGCTTCCAGCTCGGCCAGCGGCAGCCAGTGGTCCTGGTTGGCGGCCAGCAGCTCCTCGTTGGCGATGGTGGCGTGGATCTCCAGCTGCTCCGGCACGCCTTCCTCGGCCAGCACGACCGCCAGCGTCCAGGCTTCGCCCACGCCGGCGCATTCGGCGATCCAGACGCGCGGCAGCGGCCAGGCGCGCAGCGACGGCGCCAGCACCGTGCGCAGGCGCGCCGTGTGGGCCGGATTGTCGAACAGCGCTCCCGGGACCGGCGCGAGCATGCGCAGCAGGCGCGCCGCCGCCGCGGCGTCGTGCAGCACCTGTTCCTGCAAGCCCGACAGGGTGCGCGCCTCCTGCGCGCGCAGCGCCCGCGCCAGCCGCTCGCGCAGTGCGGCGCGGTCCCAGGCGCGGAAATCGTGGCCGAAGCGCTGGAACAGGGCTTCCAGCAGCAGCTCGGTTTCCAGCTCCTCGACCGCCAGCCCGGCCGCGAGGCCGGTCCATGCATGCGCGACCGTCATCAATGCAGCCACACGCGCATCATCGACAGCAGCTGGGCCACGTCGACCGGCTTGGTGATGTAGTCGGAGGCGCCGGCCGCGATGCATTTATCGCGGTCGCCCTTCATCGCCTTGGCGGTCAGGGTGATGATCGGCAGCGACTTGAATTTCGGGATGCGGCGGATCGCGCGCATCGTGTCGTAGCCGTCCATCTCCGGCATCATGATGTCCATCAGGACGATCTCGATGCCCGGATCCTTTTCCAGCACCTCGATGCCGTCGCGGCCGTTCTCGGCGAAGAGCACCTGCATCTGCTGGCGCTCCAGCAGCGATGACAGGGCGAAGATGTTGCGCAGGTCGTCGTCGACGATCAGCACCTTGCGCCCGGCCAGGCCGCCGTCCAGCGCGTGGATCTCTTCGAGCATCTTGCGCTGCACCTCGGGCAGGCTGGCCTGGGAGCGGTGCAGGAACAGGGCGGTCTCGTCCAGCAGGCGCTCGGGCGAGCGCGCGTCCTTGACCACGATGGTCTTGGCATAGCGTTTCAGCTTGGTGACTTCCTTGCGCGACAGTTCCTGCGCCGTGTAGATCACGATCGGCAGGTCGCGCAGGGAAGGCTGCTTGCCGACCTGGTCGAGCAGGTCGAAGCCGGAGACGTCGGGCAGGGTCAGGTCCAGCACCATGCAGTCGAACTGGTCGCAGGCCAGCGCTTCCAGCGCCGCCTTGCCGTCTTCGGCCGTGACGATGTGCACGTCGGAGGCGCCGATCAGGCTGACGATGGCCTGGCGCTGTGCCGGATCGTCCTCGACCACCAGCAGCGAACGCTTGCCGCCCATCAGGAACTTCTGGATGCGCTTGAATTCCTCCTGCAGCATGTCGCGGTCGACCGGCTTGTTCAGGTAGGAGATCGCGCCCTGGCGCAGCGCGCGCTCGCGCTCGCGCAGCGCCGAGATCACGTGCACCGGGATGTGGCGCGTGCTCGGATCGCGCTTCAGGCGGTCGAGCACCGTCAGGCCGTCGATGTCGGGCAGGTCGATGTCGAGCAGGATCGCCGATGGCAGGTAGTCGCGCGCCAGCGACAGGGCCGAGTCGCCGCGCTGGGTCACCACGCCCTTGAAGTTCTTCTCGCGCGCGAACTCGAGCAGGGTCTTGGCGAAGCGCTCGTCGTCCTCGACGATCAGCACCGAGGGGTCGCCCGGCACGATCAGGGCGCGGTCGTCGCGGAAGGCCGCATAGTCCTCCAGCACATCGTCCTCGTCCGCCGGACGCTGCGCCGGCAGGCGCGCCTCCGCGTCGGATCCGGCCGCGGCGTCCAGCGGCGCGGCCGGCGCGGCGATCACGCTGGCCACGGTCTGCGGCGGCGCCAGGCGCGCCGGCTGCGGCTGGCGGGTCTGTTCGTAGTTGATGAAGCCGGCGCGGTTGTAGGGCAGGTAGAGGGTGAAGGTGGAGCCGACGTTGACCGTGGACTCCACGCGGATTTCGCCGCCCAGCAGGCGCGCCAGTTCGCGCGAGATCGACAGGCCCAGGCCGGTGCCGCCGTACTTGCGCGCGGTCGAGCCGTCGGCCTGCTGGAAGGCCTCGAAGATCAGCTGCAGCTTGTCGGACGGGATGCCGACGCCGGAATCGCGTACCGAGAAGGCCAGCACCGCATCGGCATGCAGCAGGTGCGGGTGGTCGGCGGTCCAGCCGCTGGTGACCAGGCTGATGGTCAGCGAGACGTGGCCGTGGCTGGTGAACTTGAAGGCGTTCGACAGCAGGTTCTTGAGCACCTGCTGCAAGCGCGTGGTGTCGGTCATCACGGCGCCCGGCAGGTTGTCGGCCAGTTCGACCTGGAAGCCCAGGTGCTTGGCTTCGGCCATGTGGCGGAAGGTGCGGTCGACGTAGTTGCGCAGGTTCGAGAAGCGGTATTCCGAGACATCGAGCGTGACGGTGCCCGACTCGATCTTGGACAGGTCGAGGATGTCGTTAATCAGGGTCAGCAGGTCGGAGCCGGAGCCGTGGATGGTCTTGGCGAATTCGACCTGCTTGCCGGACAGGTTGCCTTCCGGGTTGTCCGACAGTTGCTGGGCCAGGATCAGCAGCGAGTTCAGCGGCGTCCTCAGTTCGTGCGACATATTCGCCAGGAACTCGGACTTGTATTTGGAGGACAGCGCCAGCTGGGTCGCCTTTTCTTCCAGCGCCAGCTTGGCCTGTTCCACCTCGCGGTTCTTGCGCTCCACCTCGATGTTCTGCTCGGACAGCAGGCGCGCCTTTTCCGCCAGTTCCTGGTTGGTCTGCTGCAGTTCCTGCGCCAGCGACTGCGACTGGGTCAGCAGCGATTCGGTGCGGCTGTTGGCCTCGATGGTGTTCAGCACCACGCCGATCGATTCCATCAGCTGGTCGAGGAAGGACAGGTGGGTTTCGGTGAAGCGGTCGAGCGAGGCGATCTCGATGACGGCCTTGACCTGCTGCTCGAACAGGATCGGCAGCACCACGATGTTGTTCGGCGGCGCCGAGCCCAGGCCCGAGGACACCACGATGTAGTCGCGCGGCACGTCGGTCAGCCAGATGCGGCTCTTCTCGATCGCGCACTGGCCGACCAGGCCTTCGCCGGGGGCGAAGGAAGTCGGCAGCTTGCGGGTCGAGCGGTAGCCGTAGGAGGCGATCATGCGCAGGCGCGCTTCCATGTCCTGCGAATCCATCATGTAGAACACGCCGTGGTGGGCCGAGACCAGCGGCGCCAGTTCCGACAGGATCAGCTTGGTCACCGCCTGCAGGTCGCGCTGGCCCTGCAGCAGGCGCGTGAAGCGCGCCAGGTTGGTCTTGAGCCAGTCCTGCTGGGCGTTCTTCTGGGTGGTTTCCTTCAGGTTGCGGATCATCTCGTTGATGTTGTCCTTCAGGTAGGACACTTCGCCGCGCGCTTCCACCTGGATGCTGCGCGAGAGGTCGCCGCGGGTCACCGCCGTCGCCACCTCGCCGATCGCGCGCATCTGGTTGGTCAGGTTGGCCGCCAGCTGGTTGACGTTTTCCGTCAAGTCCTTCCAGGTGCCGGCCACGCCGGACACGTTGGCCTGGCCGCCCAGCTTGCCCTCGGTGCCGACCTCGCGCGCCACCCGCGTCACTTCCGAGGCGAAGGAGGAGAGCTGGTCCACCATCACGTTGATGGTGTCCTTCAGTTCCAGGATCTCGCCCTTCACGTCGACCGTGATCTTTTTCGACAGGTCGCCGCGCGCCACGGCGGTGGTCACCGCGGCGATGTTGCGCACCTGGCCGGTCAGGTTGGACGCCATGAAGTTGACGTTGTCGGTCAGGTCCTTCCAGGTGCCGCCGACGCCCGGCACGTAGGCCTGGCCGCCAAGCTTGCCTTCGGTACCGACTTCCCGCGCCACCCGCGTCACTTCCGAGGCGAAGGAGGACAGCTGGTCCACCATCACGTTGATGGTGTTCTTCAGTTCCAGGATCTCGCCCTTGACGTCCACCGTGATCTTCTTGGAGAGGTCGCCGTTGGCCACCGCGGTGGTCACGTCGGCGATGTTGCGCACCTGGCCGGTCAGGTTGCCCGCCATCGAGTTCACGCCGTCGGTCAGGTCCTTCCAGGTGCCGGCCACGCCCGGCACGTTGGCCTGGCCGCCCAGCTTGCCCTCGGTACCCACCTCGCGCGCCACCCGCGTCACTTCCGAGGCGAAGGAGTTCAGCTGGTCGACCATCACGTTGATGGTGTTCTTCAGCTCCAGGATCTCGCCCTTCACGTCCACCGTGATCTTCTTGGAGAGGTCGCCGTTGGCCACCGCGGTGGTCACGTCGGCGATGTTGCGCACCTGGCCGGTCAGGTTGCCCGCCATCGAGTTCACCGAGTCGGTCAAGTCCTTCCAGGTGCCGGCCACGCCCTTCACCATCGCCTGGCCGCCCAGCTTGCCCTCGGTGCCGACCTCCCTTGCCACCCGCGTCACTTCGGAGGCGAAGGAAGACAGCTGGTCCACCATCACGTTGATGGTGTTCTTCAGCTCCAGGATCTCGCCCTTCACGTCCACCGTGATCTTCTTGCCCAGGTCGCCGTTCGCCACCGCGGTCGTCACCGCCGCGATGTTGCGCACCTGGCCGGTCAGGTTCGAGGCCATGAAGTTCACGTTGTCGGTCAAGTCCTTCCAGGTGCCGGCCACGCCCGGCACATAGGCCTGGCCGCCGAGCTTGCCCTCGGTGCCGACCTCGCGCGCCACCCGCGTCACTTCGGAGGCGAAGGAGCGCAGCTGGTCCACCATCACGTTGATGGTGTCCTTCAACTGCAGGATCTCGCCGCGCACGTCGACCGTGATCTTCTTGGAGAGGTCGCCGTTGGCCACGGCGGTGGTCACTTCCGCGATGTTACGCACCTGCGAGGTCAGGTTGCCCGCCATCGAGTTCACCGAGTCGGTCAAGTCCTTCCAGGTGCCGGCCACGCCCGGCACGTAGGCCTGTCCGCCCAGCTTGCCCTCGGTGCCGACTTCGCGCGCCACGCGCGTCACTTCCGACGAGAAGGACGAAAGCTGCTCCACCATCGTGTTGGCGGTGGTGGCCGCACGCAGGTACTGGCCCTTGAGCGGGTGGCCGTCGACTTCCAGCGCCATGGTCTGCGACAAGTCGCCCTTCGCCACCGCGCCGATCACGCGCGCCATCTCGGTGGTGGGGCGCACCAGGTCGTCGATCAGGGTGTTGACCGAGCTGATGATGGTCGACCAGCCGCCCACCACTCCCGGCACGTCGGCGCGCTGGGTCAGGTGGCCTTCGCGGCCGACCACGCGCGAGACTTCCGTGACCGTCTCGACCATCTTCTGCTTGGTCTCGATGATGTCGTTCAGGGTGTCGGCGATCTTGCCCGACACGCCGGTCCAGTCGGACGGCATGCGGACGGAGAAATCGCCTTTTTTCAGGGCCATCAAGGTAGACAGCAGCAGTTTGACATCGAGCTGTTCAGCCATGTCGGTCATGTTATTCATCGACTAGGTTTCCTCTGGAAGAGAAAAAGGGAAGGGCGCTACGTCGGCCGTCGCGGTGCGGGAAGCAGGCCCGAAAGGCCGTTGGAAATGCTGCACCTGCGGTCACGATGGAGGGGACGGACGCTTTGTTAAATAGATAAAAACCAAAAGATACTCTTGTCTTCAGTCAAGTCAAGCTTTGTCGTGTGTTGTTTGACAAGAACTGACCCGGCACTCATAACTTGCATTCCTGCAATTTTAAACAGACAATTCGCGCGAAGATAAATTAAATTAACAATTTAGGTCGCACGATTGGTAGAAATCGATTTCATACCATCGCGAACAAGCTTTTTGTTTAGCTAGACAAGCACAAGGGAACTAGTCATGATGTATAAAATAATAATTTTTCGTGCTTTTTGGTTACAACTCATCTAGCATTTCGACTGTCAATACAAACTACAGCGCGAGGTAGACATGAAGACCGTCGAACTTGACGAGCTGCTGCACAGCGATAACGCGTCGGATTGGGGCAAAGCGCTGTTTTCCATGGGCCGCGATTACGGCTTCGACAAGGTATTGTTTGCGATGTCGGGCTCGCGCCATGCGCGCCTGGACAATGCGTTTATCCAGACAAATTACCCAGCGAAGTGGCGTGAGCGCTACGATGCCGAACGGATGGCGTACATCGATCCGATCATCAGCCATTGCCTGCAGAGCACCCTGCCGCTGATCTGGCAGCCGGAACTGTTCCGCAGCCAGGCCCAGCGTGCGCTGTACGACGACGCTTGCGCCCATGGGCTGCGCGCCGGCGTGACCTTGCCGATCCATGGACCGAGCGGCGAGTTCGGCATCCTGTCGTTCGGGGGGAATGCGCCGGCCGACCCGGCCTGGACGCGCAGGGTGACGTCGCTGTTTCCCGAGCTGGCGCTGATGCGCGACTATGCGTTCGCGTCGGCGGTGCGCTTCTGCCCGCCTACCGCCCAGGAGGCGGCGCCGCGCCTGACGCCACGCGAGCTGGAAGTGCTCAACTGGGTCATGGTGGGAAAATCGTCGTGGGAGATTTCAAAGATCACCGGCTGTTCCGAGGCAACGGTGAACTTCCACATGGGTAATATCAGGCAGAAGTTCAACGTCAACACTCGGCAACAGGCGGTCGTGAGGGCTATTTCCCTCGGGCTTATCACCCCAGAAGATCACCATCGTTGAGCTTGCCGTTCACATACAGTTTCAACAGCAAGGCAACCGGGGCCGGAATGGCGAGACCAGTCTCGAAGCGGCTCCCGCTCGACTGGGTCACGCCGAAGCGCCCCCAGAATTTCTCCTGGCTTTCGCGCTTGCTGATGCGGTAGCGCTTCAGGTCGGGAATGGAAAGAGCCGGCGTCGCCGGTTTCATGGTACCTGCCGGTTCACGCAGGCTTGCTTCGGTAATGAAATCATTAGCCATCGCCGCTCCTCCAGGGAAAGATGTGTGGGAGACAAGTATTCCATGCATCATTCATTCCGCGTCCTAGCAACCCTGCTAGTTCCGGCGGGAATGACCTGGAGGCGGTGGGCAAAATCCCGTGGAATGTGGTTTGCGCTCTATCAAAAGACAGAGCGCAAACCACGGGAAGCACTTGCCGATTCGGCTGCTTTCCCTGGTTTAAGCCAATGTCCTATTTAAGTTGCCTCAGCAAGAAGGCATAGGTCAATGCATACATCGTCGCGGTCTGCTCGTTATTCGCCGCGCCGGCATGGCCGCCCTCCGTGTTTTCCCAGTACAGCACCTCGTGGCCCTGGGAGGCCATCAGTGCCGCCATTTTGCGCGCGTGGGCGGGATGCACGCGGTCGTCGCGGGTCGAGGTGGTAAACAGCACGCGCGGATACTGCTTGTCGGCGCTGACCCGGTGGTAGGGCGAATACTTGGCGATGGCCGCCCACTGCTGCGGGTCGTCCGGGTCGCCGTACTCGCCCATCCAGGAAGCGCCGGCCAGCAGCAGGTGGTAGCGGCGCATGTCCAGCAAGGGCACCTGGCACACCACGGCGTTGAACAGGTCCGGGCGCTGGGTGAGGGCGGCGCCGACCAGCAGGCCGCCATTGCTGCCGCCCATGATGCCGAGGTGGCGCGGGCTGGTCAGCTTGCGCCGGATCAGGTCCTGGGCCACGGCGAGGAAGTCGTCGAAGGCTTTCTGGCGGTTTTCCTTGAGCGCTGCCTGGTGCCAGCGCGGTCCGAATTCGCCGCCGCCGCGGATGTTCGCCAGCACGTAGGCGCCGCCCTGGTCGAGCCAGGCCGCGCCGGTCACGCCGCTGTAGAAGGGTTTCAGCGAGACCTCGAAGCCGCCGTAGCCGTACAGCAGGGTCGGATTGGCGCCATTCCATTCCAGGTCTTCGCGCATCACCACGAAGTAGGGTACATAGGTGCCGTCGAGCGACCTGGCGGCGAACTGCCTGACGGTGTACGGCGCCGCGTCGAAGAAGGCCGGCATCGACTTGAGCAGCTCGCGCCGGTCGTCGCCGACATGTCCGAGCCAGGTGCTGGTGGGGGTCAGGAAGTCGGTGACGGTCAGGAAGTAGTGGTCGGATTCGATCTCGTCGACGGCGTCGACTTCGAGCGCGCCCATGGCCGGCGCGTCGACCTCGCGCCGGCGCCAGTTGCCGTCGGCGAAGCGCAGCTCGACCACGCGGTTCTTGACGTTGTCGAGGATGGTCAGCAGGATCGCGCTCCTGGTGGCCGTGACGCCGTCGAGCGAGGTGGTGGGCGTCGGCTGGAACAGCAGTTCGAAATCGACGTCGCCGGCCATGTAGCGCTCGAAGTCCATGGCCAGCAGGGCGCCCTGCGGCCAGTTGCGGCCCCCGGCGTCCCAGTCCGAGCGCAGTTCGATCACGATCTCGCCGCGCACCGTGAAGGCGTTGGCGTCGAGCGGTTTCGGCACGGGGACCAGGCGGTCGCCCTCGCGCAGGAACAGTTCGCTGCTGTAGAAATCGATCTGGCGGTTGACGAACTGGCGCTCGAAGCCGGGTTCGAAGGTTTTCCAGGCCGAGGCGGACAAATCGTCTTCCAGCGCCTCGTAGACGGTGACGGCGTCAATCAGCGGCGTGCCGCGCTTCCACTCCTTGACGATGCGCGGATAGCCCGAACTGCTCATGCTGCCGGGGCCGAAGTCGGTGGCCACGAACACGCTGTCATGGTCGATCCAGCCGATGCTGGTCTTGGCTTCCGGGACCACGAAGCCGTCAGGCACGAAGGCCTTGGCGGCGAGGTCGAATTCGCGCACCACGTGGGCGTCGCCGCCGCCGCGCGAGAGCGAGACCAGGCAGCGCTCGCCGCGCGGCCTGAGCTTGACGCTGCCGGCCCAGACCCAGTTCTCGTTCTCCGCGCGCGCCAGCGCATCGAGGTCGAGCACGATCTCCCAGTCCGGCTCCGGCTTGCGGTATTCCTCCAGCGTGGTGCGGCGCCACAGGCCGCGCTCATGCTCGGCGTCGCGCCAGAAATTATAGTAAAAGTCGCCGTGGCGGCCGACCCAGGGAATGCGTTCCTTGGCATCGAGGATGGTCTTCAGGCGTGCGCGCAGCGGCGCGTAGCCGGCGCCCGCGGTGAGTTCGGCTTCGCTGTGGCCGTTGCGTTCGCGCACCCAGTCGAGCGCGCGTTCGGAGCCTACCTCTTCGAGCCAGCCCCAGGTCTCGTCGGCCGGGGCGGCGTTGGCCGTGGTGGCGTTGACATTTGTGTCCTGCATCGCGTTTCCTTGTTCCTGTCATGCTCGCGTGAGCGGTGGCGCCATGGTAGCAAACCCGCCCGCCGCGGGTGCGACCGCGCTTGTCGCATCCAGGCCCGCCAGCTCTACCAATCGGCGGCGCCAGGTAGTATGCTTCGGGGATTCCCTCGACGCCCGCCACCATGCCAGCCCCGATCACTCCCGGTCTTCTCATCCTCCACGGCAACCAGATGGAGCTGCTGCGCGCAGCGGTATTCGACTTCTTGCGCAGCCACCCGCTCGGCCCCCTCGAGGAAGAGCTGGTGCTGGTGCAGTCGAACGGCGTGGCCGAATGGCTCAAGATCGCGCTGGCCGAAGACCTCGGCGTGTGCGCCGCCACCCGGGTGGCGCTGCCGGCGCGCTTCCAGTGGCAGGCCTACCGCGGCATGCTGGGGCCGGAGCGGGTGCCGCGCCGCTCCCCGTTCGATAAGGATGCGCTGACCTGGCGCCTGATGCGCCTCCTGCCGGAACTGCTGCAGAAGGACAAGTTCGAGCCGCTGCGCCACTTCCTGTCCGACGGCGACCCGGAACGGCGCCTGCAGCTGGCCGAACGCCTGGCCGACCTGTACGACCAGTACCAGGTCTACCGCGCCGACTGGCTGAGCGACTGGGCCGAGGGCCGCGACCAGTTGCGCCGTCCGGGCAAGGATCCGGTCGCGCTGGCGCCGGACCAGTGCTGGCAGGCCCAGCTCTGGCGCGAGATCCACGCCAGCATGCCGGCCGAGCGCCGCTGGTCCGGGCGCGCCACCATCCACCAGCAGTTCATGGCCGCCGTCGAGGCGGACCGTGCGCCGGCCCAGCGCCTGCCGCGCCGCGTGATCCTGTTCGGCATGTCGACCCTGCCGTACCAGACCATCGAGGCGATGGCCGGGCTGTCGCGCCATACCCAGGTGCTGGTGGCGGTGCCGAATCCCTGCCAGTTCTACTGGGGCGACATCATCGACGGCCGCGAACTGCTGCGCGCCGCCTACAAGCGCCAGCAGCAGCGCGATGGGCGCGACCTGTCGGCGATCCCGGTCGAGGAACTGCATGCGCACAGCCACCCGCTGCTGGCGAGCTGGGGGCGCCAGGGCCGCGACTTCATCCGCATGCTCGACGAATTCGACGGCGACCATGGCAGCAAATTCAGCAACCTGCGCGTCGATTTGTTCTCGGATGAAGAAGGCGGGACCCTGCTGGGCCAGGCCCAGGCCGCGATCCGCGACCTGCTGCCGCTGTCCGAGCACCCGCACGCGCCGCCCGCGCTCGATGACTGCTCGATCGAATTCCACATCGCCCACAGCGCCCAGCGCGAGGTCGAAGTGCTGCACGACCAGCTGCTGTCCTGGTTCGCCGATGCCGCCGGCCAGTTCGCCGGCCGGCCGCTGCGTCCGCGCGACGTGGTCGTGATGGTGCCCGACATCGACGCCTTCCAGGCCGCCATCCACGCCGTGTTCGACCAGCACAAGCCGGGCGATCCCCGCCGCATCCCTTTCGAGATCGGCGACGTCAAGGACCGCAGCGTGAATCCGCTGGTGAATGCGCTGGAGTGGCTGCTGCGCCTGCCGCAGCAGCGCTGCCGCCAGAGCGAGGTGCGCGACCTGCTCGACGTGCCGGCGCTGGCCGCGCGCTTCGGCCTGCTGGATGACGACTTGCCGACCCTCGGCCGCTGGATCGAGGGCGCCAGCGTGCGCTGGGGCCTGGACCAGCACCACCGCGCCGGCCTGGGCCTGGGTTCGGCCGGCGAGCAGAATTCCTGGCTGTTCGGCATCCGCCGCATGCTGCTCGGCTATGCCACCGGCACCGGTCCGGGCTTCAACGGCATCGAGCCGTACGCCGAAGTCGGCGGACTCGATGCCGCGCTGGCCGGTTCGCTGGCCGAACTGGTCGAAGCGCTGCTGGCCTGGCACGAACTGCTGGGCGCCAGCCTGCGCCCGGAAGAATGGGGCGAGCGCGCGCGCGCGCTGCTGGCGCGCTTCTTCCGCGCCACCGATGAAGCCGACCGCCTGGTGCTGAACCAGCTCGAGGAAGCGCTGCAATGCTGGCTCGAGATCTGCGAGAACGCCCTGTTCGACGAAGCGGTGCCGCTGGCCGTGATGCGCGAGGCCTGGATGAGCGAGCTCGACCAGCCGGCGCTGACCCACCAGTTCGTGTCGGGCGGCGTGACCTTCTGCACCCTGATGCCGATGCGCGCCGTACCCTTCCGCGTGGTCTGCCTGCTGGGCATGAACGACGGCGATTTCCCGCGCCGCACCCAGCAGTCCGATTTCGACCTGCTGGCGCTGCCGGGCATGAGCCGCCCGGGCGACCGTTCGCGCCGCGACGACGACCGCTACCTGATGCTCGAGGCGCTGCTGGCCGCGCGCGAAAAACTCTACCTCAGCTGGGTCGGACGCAATGTGCGCGACAATTCGGAGCAGCCGCCCTCGATCCTGGTGTCGCAGCTGCGCGACTACCTCGCCGCCGGCTGGGACCTCGACCTCGACGAGCGCACCACCGTGCATGCGCTGCAGCCCTTCTCGCGCCGTTACTTCGAGGAGGGCGGCCTGCTCACCTATGCGGGCGAATGGCGCTCGGCGCACGCGCCCGATGGCGTCGCGGCCGCTGCCGGCGCCGCCGCCGCCGCGGCGCTGCCGCCCTACGAACTCGATCCGGCGTCGCGCCTCAAGCTGGGCGAGCTGGCTTCCTTCCTGAAGCAGCCGGTGCGCTACTTCTTCCGCCGTCGCCTGGGCGTGGTCTTCGATGCCGACCAGGCCGTGGGCGAGGACGAGGAACCGTTCGCGCTCGGAGCGCTGGAGCGCCACCAGCTCGAAACCGGCCTGCTGCACGACCGCGGCGAGCCGGAACAGCCGGCCGAGGTGCGCGCCGTGCTGGGCGAGCGCGCCGCGCGCCTGCTGCGCGAAGGCGTGTTGCCGATCGGCGGCGTGGGCCGGCGCCTGCAGCGCGACCTGGTCGAGGAACTGGTGCCGGCGCGCCAGGCCTGGCTGGCCCTGCGCGCACGCTATCCGGAGCCGGCCACCAAGCACGCGCTGGCGCTGGACTTCGGCGGCATCGTGCTGGACGACTGGATCGATCATTTGCGCACCGACGGCGAGCATATCGTCTGGATGCGCCAGACCACCTCGAACATCATGGACAAGCAAGGCATGCCGCGCCCCGGAAAACTGATCGATGCCTGGCTCAGCCAGCTGGCCGCCTGCGCCGCCGGCATGGCGGTCACCGGCTACCTGGTGGCGCGCGACGGCGTGGCCGAGATCGCGGCGCTCGATTGCGCGGCCGCGCACGCGCGCCTGGCCGAGCTGGTGGCGCTGTGGCGCGCCAACCTGGATGCGCCGCTGCCGGTGGCCAGCCGCACGGCGCTGGCGCACCTGGCGGAAGACAATCCGGAATCGGTCTACGACGGCAGCGAGACTTCCCACGAGGGCGCGCCGCCGCCCGAATGCCGCGACCCGGCGCTGGCGCGCCTGTGGCCGGACTTCCGGGCCCTGGAGGACACGCCGGGCTGGCCGGCAGTCGCCGAGCGCCTGTACGGACCGCTGGTGGAGTGGGTCGAGGCCAGCGTGCAGGCCCGTGGCTTCGGCGCGGAGGCCGCATGAGCGAACTGCTGCAAGCGATCCGCTTTCCCCTGCACGGCTCGCGCCTGATCGAGGCCAGCGCCGGCACCGGCAAGACCTGGACCATCGCCGCCCTGTATCTGCGGCTGGTGCTGGGCCATGGCGGGGCCGATGGATTCGCCAGTCCGCTGCTGCCGCCCCAGATCCTGGTGATGACCTTCACCCGCGCCGCCACGCGCGAGCTGTCGAACCGGGTGCGCGAGCGCCTGGTGCAGGCGGCGCGCCACTTCCGCGGCGAGGACGAGGAGGTCGATCCCTACCTGCGCGAACTGGCCGAAGGCTATGGCGAGATCGAACGCGGGGTCGCCGCGCACCGCCTGATGATGGCGGCCGAAACGATGGACGAGGCGGCGATCTTCACCATCGACGCCTGGTGCCAGCGCATGCTGCGCGAGCACGCCTTCGACAGCGGCAGCCTGTTCGACGAAGAACTGGTGGGCGACGAGAGCGCGCTGCTCGAGGACGCGACCCACGACTACTGGCGCCAGCACGTGTATCCGCTGGCCGAGCGCGAACTGTCGGTGCTGCTCGACTGCTTCGTCGACGTCGGCAGGCTGAGGAAGGAAGTACGCCAGCTGGTCGAGCGTGCCGAACGCCTGGGCGCGGACGGCGCCGAGGCCCTGGGTCCGCTCATCGCGCGCCTCGAACGCCAGCGCATGCAGGAGCTGACCAGCCTGAAGGCCGGCTGGACGGAGCGTATCGCGCTGCTGAAGGACTGGATGCTGGGACACTGGGATGCGGACCCGACCTGCTTCAAGGGCAACCTGGTGAGCCGGCCGAAGGTGGAGGGCTGGTTCGCTGCGCTGGAGCGCTGGGCGCTCGATCCGGCCCAGCACCAGCCCGACCTGGACAAGACCGCGTGGGGGCGCCTGAACCTGGAAGGCATCCGCAAGGCTTGCAAGAAGGGCTTCGCGCCGGCGATTCCCGCGCAATTCGACGACATGATCGCGCTGCGTGCGGCGCTGGGCGCGATCGAGCCGCTGCGCCACGCGCTGCTGCGCCACGCCGCCGCCAGCATCGCGCGCCGCATCGAGGAGCTCAAGCGGCGCAACCGCCAGTTCGGCTTCGCCGACATGCTGGCGCGCCTGAAGGCGGCGCTCGAAGGGGCCAACGGCGAGGCGCTGCGCCGCCGCATCGTCGACCAGTATCCGGTGGCCATGGTGGACGAATTCCAGGACACCTCGCCGGCGCAGTACCGCATCTTCGACCTGCTGTACCGGGTCGAGGACAACGATCCCGAACACGGCCTGTTCCTGATCGGCGATCCCAAGCAGTCGATCTACGGCTTCCGCGGCGCCGACATCCACAGCTACCTGGCGGCGCGCCGCGCCACCGCCGGCCGCCACTACCAGCTCGGCACCAACTTCCGTTCGGCGCAACGCCTGGTGGCCGCGGTCAACCAGATGTTCCTGCACGCCGAACGGGGCGGCCCGGAGGGGCTGGGCTATGCCGCCGGCGCCTTCCGCTTCCGCGAGGGCGAGGACAATCCCTTGCCCTTCGACGCGGTGGACGCGGCCGGCCGCCGCGAAGCGCTGGTCGGTGTCGAAGGACCGCTGCAGGCGCTGGCGGTGAACGCCAGCCCCGGCGCCTTCGCCAACAAGCCGGCATACCTGGCCTATTTCGCCCACCATTGCGCCGAGCACATCGTGCGCCTGCTGGACGACGAAGAGGCCGGATTCCGCGAGCCGGACGGCAGCTTCAAGCGCCTGGTACCGGCCGACATCGCGGTGCTGGTGCGCGACCGCAAGGAGGCCGCCGCGGTGCGGCGCGCGCTGGAGCTGCGCGCGGTGCGCAGCGTCTACCTGTCGGACAAGGATTCCGTGATCGCCAGCAGCGAGGCGGCCGACGTGCTGCGCTGGCTGAAGGCGGTGGCCAGCCCGCTCGACGGCGGCCTGGCGCGCGCCGCCTTCGCCAGCGCCACCTGCGCGCTGCCGCTGGCCGAACTGGCGCGCCTGGCCAGCGACGAACAGGCCTGGGAACAGCGCGTCGAGCAGCTCAAGGCCCTGCACCTGGCCTGGCAGCGCCAGGGCGTGCTGGCGATGCTGCGGCGCTTCATCCACGAACTGGATTTGCCGGCCAGGCTGCTGGCGGTCGCGGGCGGCGAGCGCAGCCTGACCAACCTGCTGCACCTGGCCGAACTGCTGCAGGAAGCCAGCCGCGAAGTCGATGGCGAGCAGGCCCTGATCCGCTGGTTCGGCGAACAGATCGAGGAAGAGGGCGAGGACGACGAGCAGGTGCTGCGCCTGGAAAGCGACGCCGAGCTGGTCAAGGTGGTCACGGTCCACAAGTCCAAGGGCCTGGAATACCCGCTGGTCTACCTGCCGTATGCCGCCTCGGCGCGCAAGACCACCACCCGCAACCGCAGCTTCTTCGAATATGTCGACGAGGCCGGCGAACGCCGGATCGACCTGGGTCTCTCAACAGAGGCGCAGGAAGCGGCCGAGCGCGAACGCCTGGACGAAGACCTGCGCCTGCTGTACGTGGCGCTGACCCGCGCGCGCCATTTCCTGTGGCTGGGCGTGGCGGCCAAGTCCGGCCAGACCAAGCTGCACGATTCCGCGCTGGGCTACCTGCTGGGGGGCGGCGCCGAGATCGCGCCCGAGGCCATGGGCCAGCACTGGGAAGCGCTGCGCGGCGAACTCGATGGCATCGAGCTGCTGACGCTCGACGAGGCCGA
>Ga0265798_10002771_pt1 | contig 25471 bp, 25 predicted proteins | sample P3T30metagenome_FD_192430 | JGI IMG/M metagenome (GOLD analysis project Ga0265798, IMG submission 192430) | Plant litter microbial communities from East Loma Ridge, Irvine, California - P3 T30 | ecosystem: Environmental > Terrestrial > Plant litter > Unclassified | place: USA: California...
GGTGAGCAGGGCCAGCGCCAGTTTGGCCGGGTCGCCGGGCTGGTGGCCATTGGCGCCCTGCCAACCCTGTATCTGGCGGGCGCGGCGCGCGGCGTAGGCGTCGGTATGCTCGTCGGCATAGGAGGTCGAATCGGCGGTGAGAAACTCGGTGCGGAAGAAGCCGGGGTTGACGAGCATCGTGCGGATGCCGAACGGCGCGACTTCGTTTTTCAGCGACTGCATCCAGCCTTCGAGACCAAACTTGGCGGTAGCGTAGGCGGTGCAGAACTCGTAGCCGGTGAGGCCAGCCAGCGAGGACACCGTGATGACCAGCCCGGCCTGCTGCTGGCGCAGCACCGGCAGCGCGGCTCGTGTCACGTGCATCGGCCCGTAGAGATTGGTGGCCAGGTTCTTTTCGATTTGGGCCGGGCGCAGGTCCTCAAAATAGCCGGCGTAGAGGCTGGCCGCGTTGTTGACCAGCACGTCGAGGCGGCCAAAACGGGCTACGGTGGCGGTGATGGCCGCTTTCGCATCGGCGGGCTGGGTCACGTCGAGCTTCACCACCAGCAGGTCAGCGGCGGCGCCGATGGCCTGGGTGACTTTGGCTGGGTTGCGGCCGGTGGCTACTACTGCGTGGCCAGCCGCCAGAGCCGCTTTGGCAATATCCAGACCCAGGCCCCGGCCCGCGCCGGTGATGAGCCATACTTGCTTATTTTCCATAATGTTATAAGGGTAGGCCTAGGAAAAGGACCGAAGGGCTTCTTTCCATAAGGCGACGTTTTTTAGATTTTCAAAAGATGGTTTATCCAATCCGAGCGTGGTTATTCCGCTGCCACGGTAAACCAGCCGGTGGCCACCTGGATGATGCCCCAGAGCTTGGCGGGAATACGCTTCCCCGCTACTTTGGAAGGCTGCAGCGCTACTTCGATAGCCTCCTCGCGACCAGTAGCGGCCAACTCCAGCCAATTGGGGTTCACTACCAGGGCCTGGCCTACGGCTACCACCGCTAGACCAAGGTCCAGCGCTTGGCGCGCCTCGGTGGGCGTGCGGATGTGGCCGGCGGCAATGAGGGGCAGACGGCCATTCGCCCGTGCCAGAATGCCTTCAATTACCAGCTGGCCGTCCGGGTCATCGACGGGTTTGGCGGTGAGCACGCTCGGGAGCGAAAGGTGGGCGTAGTCGATGTTGAGCGCGATGAGGCGGTCGAGCAGCTCGTACACCTCGGCGATACGCAGGCCACCTTCCTGGGGCTCGTCGGGCGAGAGGCGGTAGCCCAGCAGAAACGGCCCGGTGGCGTGCTCCTGGATGATGCGCTGCACTTCGGCCACCACGGCTAGCGGAAAGCGCAGGCGGTTTTCGAGTGAGCCGCCCCACTGGTCGGTACGCTGATTGAAGAAGGGCGAGAGAAAATTCTGTAGTAAGAAGCCGTGCGCGCCGTGCAGTTCCACGCCATCAAAGCCGGCCTCGATGGCCCGGCGCGTGGCCTGGCCAAAGTCTTGGATGATGCCCTGGATTTCGTCCTCATTCAAGGCGCGAGAAGCGGCGGCGGGCGTGAAGGGTGTAGCGTCAATGGCCATCGTGCTGGCACTCACGATATCGCCATTGGGCACGAGGGCGGCCAACGCCTTATTGCCGCCGTGGAAAATTTGCAGGATGGCGGGCGCGCCGCCGCTCTTGGCCGCATCGGCCAGCTTGCGCAGACTTGGGAGGAAGGAGTCGTCGTAGGAGGCGAATTCGTCGGTGAAGCCCTGCCCGTTGGGCGTGACGTGCGAGCAGCCGGTGATGACCAGCCCGACGCTACCCACGCGGGCCTCGTAGTAGCGTGCTTCTTCGTCCGAGATGGTCAGGTCGTCGTTGCTCGACCAGGTGGTCATCGGGGCCATCGCCACCGAGTTCCGCAGGGTGATACCGCGCTTAAAGGCGAACGGCTGGAATAGCAAGTCAATTTTTTCTGCAATGGGTGTCATGTCGGTAAGGCGCTGTTTTGGTAGCGCTTGACAAAGGTCTCCCAGCTAAAAAAAGCCTCACAATACCAATCAAACCACTTTGTGCACAAATCAAATAGCCTAACCTCTAGGTAACGGGAGCTATGCTACAAAAAGGAAATACAAGCCCCAAAGGTCAGATTATCGGGGCGCTGCTTAGGGGCTACACAGTCTGGCGAAACGACAGGGGGGTAGTGCCGGCGTGCAGCTTAAAGAAGCGGTGGAAGTACGTTGGGTATTCAAAGCCAAGGCTGTCGGCAATCTCGTCCACGCTCCAATCGGTTTGGTGCAGCAGTAGCTTGGCTTCGCTGGTGAGGCGCTCGGCAATGTGAGCCGTGGTGGGCTTACCGGTTACTTCCTTCACGGCCCGGTTTAGGCTGTTGACGTGCACGGCCAGCCGGTCGGCGTAGTCCTGCGCGTTTTTGAGCAACGGTTCGTGGTACTGCTTGGTGACTGGAAATTGGATTTCGAGCAGGGTCAAAAACAGGTTGGTGACGCGCTGCGCCGCGTTAGTCGCCACGGTGGGGTAGGGGCTGGCGGGCTCCAGCCGGGTCGCCTCGTGGATGATGAGGGAGAGCTGATTACGCAGCAAGTCATCCTTGTGGGCGTACTCGGTGTGGAAGTCCTGCCGCATCCGGGTGAACAGTTCGTTGAGGTAGCGCAGCTGCCCGTCACTCAGGAAGTACACCGGGTTGCCATCGACGCGGTAAAGCACCGAGTCTTTCAGGCTCACGCCGCGCATGGCTGAGTGTAGGAAAGGCTCCGTGTAGGCGATAATAAACCCTTCCGGCTCGCCCGTGCCGGCCACTGGCTCCCAGGAGAAGGGTACCAGGCGATTGGTGAACACCAGCGCCGGCTGGTTGATGAGGTAGCTACGGGTAGCGTAGTGCAGCTCGATTACTCCGCTAAGAACCAGCATGCATTTAAATGCGTCGCGCCGGTCGTAATTCCCCAGGCCACACTCAGCCTCGTGCATGGTCAGGACGGTGACTTCACCGCCGTTGGGCGACGTGCTAGGGTAGATATCCGTGGACTGCGACGTGGAGGGAATCGTTGCCATATCAGGTAGTCAGGGAGTTAGATAAGAAAAGGCGAGCGAAATCAGAAGCGTCTTGGCAGCCGGGTGGGCGTAGGGGCGGGCTTGAATTTACGCCTAGGCGGGCTGCCGCATCGCGGCCAATACCTGGTTAGGCGTCATGGGCAAGTCACGCAGACGCTTGCCCGTGGCGTGGAACACGGCGTTGCCCACGGCCGCTATCGCGCCCACAATGGTCACCTCGCCGATGCCTTTCACCCCTAGGGTGTTGACGAACAAATCCTTTTCGTCAATGAATTCGACAGTCATTTCCGGGCTATCGGCATTGACGGGGATATGGTAGTCGGCCAGGCTGGCGTTGGTGTAGCGGGCTGTCTTCTCGTCGCGGCTGGTGGCCTCCATCAGCGCAGCCCCGATACCCATGATGCTGCCGCCCATAATCTGGCTGCGGGCCGTGTTGGGGTTCAGGATGCGCCCCCCGGCAATCACGCTCACCCACTTCGACACGCGGATAGTGCCCAGCTCCGTATCGACCCGCACTTCGCAGAAGTGTACGCCGAACGAATACATGGCGCGGGGCGCGGCGGTGGGCGGCGGGCTGCCCGGGGTGGGCTCGGCCGGCTGGCCCCCGTCACCTACCTGATTAAGGGCCGTGCCTTCGATATCGGCAATCTGCGCTCGCTGCATGATAGCAGCGAAACCTTCGCCTGTGGCCTTATCCTGGCGCAGCACGAGGCGGCCTTTTTCGGGCACCACGTCCTCGGGCCGCGCCCGGTAAAGCGGGGACTTGCTATCGCGCACCGCTAGTTTGGTGAGCCGCTCCCACAAATCCTGCACGGCCAGGTGCACGGCCGACGAGACGATGCCCGCCGTTTTGGAACCGCCCGCGCCCGGCCCGGTGGGTAGGTTGGTGTCGCCCAGCTCGAAGCGAATGTTTTCGGGCGGCAGGCCCAGCGCGTCGGCCGCCACCTGCGTCATCACGGTGTAGGTGCCCGTGCCCAGGTCGGTGGCCCCGCATTGCACCACGGCACGGCCGTTGGCGTAGAGGCGGGCGCGGGCCGTGCCCTGCCCACACGGGGTAGCTGCCGGTACCCATACCCAGGCCGACCAGGTACTTGCCATCGCGGGTCATCCCGTTTTTAGGGTTTCGCTTGTTCCAGCCGATGAGCTCCGCCCCCCGGGCGTAGCACTGTTTCAGGCTCTTGCTACTCCAGGCGTGGCCGGTTTCCGGGTCGCGCTCGGCGTAGTTGCGCAGCCGGATTTCGATGGGGTCAATACCGAGTTGGTAGGCTAAATCGTCCAGCGCGCACTCGATGGCAAACGAGCCCGGGGACTCCCCCGGTGCCCGCATGTAGGTCGGGGTCATGGTATTTCCCTTGGCCAGTCGGTACGAGGTCTGGAAGTTGTCGCAGGCGTAGAGCCAGCCCAGAATCTCGCCGTTGGTTTCGGCAAAGTTGTCGAAGGGCGACGTGGTGGACGTTTTCTCGTGCACGATGGCCGTGAGCTTGCCCGCCCGCGTGGCGCCGAGCGTGATGGTCTGGGTCTGGTCTTCGCGGTGGCCTAGGCCCGTGAAGTTCTGGGGCCGGGTAAGCACCAGCTTTACCGGGCGCTGCACGGCCTTGGCAGCTAGGGTAGCCAGCACCGTGTGGGGCCACACGTTGTACTTGCTGCCGAAGCCCCCACCGATGAACTTGCACACCACCCGCACCTGCTCCTGCCGCAGCCCGTGCAGGGCGGCCAGCGTCTGTTGGGCCAAGGTAATAGACTGCGTCGAGTCGTACACCGTCAGCCGGTCGGCTGCCTCCCAGTGGGCGGTGGTGGCACCTGGCTCCATGGGGTTGTGGTGGTTGATGCTGTGGGTGTAGGTGGCCGTTACCTTCACCGGCGCGGCTGCCAGTGCCGCCTGCGGGTTACCCCGCACCTTGCGCCGCAGGTCGCTGCTGTCACCCGGCTCCTGCATGGTAAAAACCTGGGCCTGCGGGCTGCGGAAAGATGCAATCGGCGCCTCGGCCTGGTAGCTCACTTTCAGCCGGGCGGCGGCGTGAGTGGCCCGCTCGAAAGTGTCGGCCACCACAATGGCCACGGGCTGGCCGGCGTAGAATATCTCCGCGCCGGTCAGGGGCATAAAGCCCATGATGATGCCCTCCATCGTCTTTTGGTCGGCCTTGGCGTTGGGCGTTTTAACTAACCTAGGGATGTTTTCATGGGTGAGGATGGCCAGTACGCCCGGCTCCTTTAGCGCCGCGACGGTGTCGAAGCCTTGGATGCGGCCCTTGGCGATGGTACTGGTCACCAGCACGCCGTAGGCTAGGCCCGGCAACTCGTACTCAGCAGCGTAGGTGGCGTGGCCGGTTACTTTGGCGTAGCCATCCACCCGGCTCAGGGGCTGGCCTATCACCCCGCCCGGTACGGGGGCAGCAGCAGCAGCATTCATAGGGCAAGGGTTAAGAAAGGGCCGCGACCTGACGTAAGGCCTGAACCAGGGTGTTGTGCGCCAATTCGACTTTGTAGCGGTTGTGCTCGCGGGGCTGGGCGCCTTGCAACGCCGCGGTGGCGGCCGCCTGAAACGTGGCTTCGGTGGCCGGCGCGCCGGTCAGTACCCGCTCGGCTTCGCGCGAGCGCCAGGGCTGGGCGGCCACTCCCCCCAAAGCCACGCGGGCTGTGCGGATGGTGCCACCCTGCACATCCAGTCCCACGGCCGCTGAGGCCAGGGCGTAGGCGTAGCTGGTCCGTTCGCGCACCTTCAGGTAAGTTGAGCGGCGGCCGTGGGCAGCCGTCGGAATGGTGATGGCCACTATCAACTCGCCGGATTCCAGCACGGTCTCCTTCTCGGGGGTTTTGCCCGGCAGCAGGTAAAACTCGGTGATGGGCACACGGCGCTGCTTACCCTTGGCGTTTTCCAGCGTGAGTACGGCGTCGAATGCAATTAGGGCCACCGACAAGTCGCCGGGGTAGGCGTTGGCAATGCACGAGTCACTCACCCCCAGGATAGCCAGGTTGTGGTTATCACCCTCCAGGGCCGGGCAGCCCGAGCCGGGCACGCGCTTGTTGCACGGAAACGCCGCGTCGCGGAAGTAGCCGCAACGCGTACGTTGCAGGATGTTGCCGCCGATGCTGGCCATGTTGCGCAGCTGGGGTGATGCGGCCAGCAGTAGCGACTGTGACACGGCCGGAAACTGCTGCATTACGAGCGCGTTTTTACCCATGTCACTCATGCGCTCCAGCGCCCCGAGGCGTAGGCCGTCGCTGGTCTGTTCGATGCCGGTGAAGGGCAACGCGTTGAGGTCCAACAGGTGGGAATGCTCCGCGAGGTTTGCCTTCATCATATCCAGTAGGGTGGTGCCCCCGGCGATGTAGGTGCTGCCCGCCTGGTCCTGACGCAGGCCCCGGGCCTCTTTAGCAGTGGCGGCCGGGGTATAAGCAAAGTTGTTCATGGGGCTTAGCCTTTAGTTTGCTGCGTGGCTACTTCGCGCACGGCGGCCAGAATGTTGGCGTAAGCGCCGCAGCGGCAGAGGTTGCCGCTCATCCATTCGCGGGCCTGGTCATCCGTGGTGGCGTGGCCTTCTTGCACGCAGGCCACCCCGCTCATAAGCTGGCCGGGCGTGCAGTAGCCGCACTGGAAGCCGTCGTGCTGCAGAAAGGCCTGCTGCATGGGATGCAGCTCATTTTCTTTGGCCAAGCCCTCGATGGTGGTGATTTCCTGGTGCTGGTTCATCACCGCCAAACTCAGGCAGCTCACCACCCGCCGGCCGTTGACATGCACGGTGCACGCCCCACACTGGCCGTGGTCGCAGCCCTTCTTGGTGCCGGTCAGGTGCAGGTACTCGCGCAGCGCATCGAGCAGGGTCACGCGCGGTTCCAGGGCCAGCGTGCGTGTCATACCGTTGACGCGCAGCTGCACCGGAGTCACACCCGCCACGGTTTTGGAAAGGGCCGTCAGGCGCTCGGCCTGGCCAATAAAGGGCGGGGCCAGGGCTACCCCCAGCAGGCCGCCGGCCTGCTTCATGAAGCTGCGGCGGGAGCCATCGTTGGGCTGCTTAGCTGAGGATGCCGGAGGGGCAAGCTTCATAAATATTGGCGTTAAATAAAGAAAATGAGCGCCTTACTAGCTGGCTTTCTTTACTCATCAAAGCCAATGACGCGGTGCGGCATATAGAGCGCTTCGAGTTGCTGTATCTCTTCTGGCGTTACCTGCACGGCTAGCGCCGCCACGGCATCGGTGAGGTGGTGGGGCTTGGTTGCGCCGATGATGGGGGCCGTAATGGCCGACTTGCTCATCAGCCAGGCTAGGGCCAGCTGGGCGGCCGGCACACCCTTCCGGGCGGCTACCTGTTCCAGGCGCTCAATCACCTCAAAATCAGATGGTGTATTGTAGTAGCCGCCGCTGTAATTGTCGGTCTTGGCCCGCTTGGTGTCTTTCTCGCCCTGCGCCCGGTGGCCAGTGAGCAAGCCCGCCGCCAGCGGCGACCACGGAATGACGGCCAGCTGCTGGTCGAGGCAGAAAGGAAGCATTTCGCGCTCTTCCTCCCGGTAAATCAAGTTGTAGTGCGGCTGCATGCTCACGAAGCGCGTCCAGCCGTGCAAATCGGCTGTGTACTGGGCCTGGGCAAACTGCCAGCTGTACATGCTACTGGCGCCGATGTAGCGGGCCTTGCCGGCCTTCACCACGTCGTGCAGGGCTTCCATCGTTTCCTCGATGGGCGTGTTCGGGTCCCAGCGGTGAATCTGGTAGAGGTCTACGTAGTCGAGGCCCAGGCGCGTGAGGCTGGCGTCGATGGCGCTTAGGATGTGCTTGCGCGACAAGCCCTGCTTATTGGGGCCGCCGGGCGGCGTCACGGGGTTAAATACCTTGGTCGCCAGCACGTACTCGTCGCGCTGGGCAAAGTCGCGTAGCACCTGGCCCACCACTTTCTCCGAGTTGCCTTCATTGTAGACGTTGGCGGTATCGAAGAAATTGATGCCCAGCTCCAGTGCCTGCTGGATAAAGGGACGGCTATCGGCCTCGGACAAGGCCCAGGGGAATTGCTTGGTGGGGCCACCGTAGCTCATGGTGCCCAGGCAAATAGGCGAAACCAGCAGGCCGGTGTTGCCAAATTTGATATAATTCATCAGGTTGTTTTCAGCAGGATAGGGGAAGGCGGCTTGCTTCCACTGGGAAGCAAGACAAAGGTCCCCGCCTGCGAAAAGGCCTCACAACACAATTCAAACCGCTTTGTACACAAATCAAACAGACTTTGCTAGGTAGTGGAGGTACGGCGCTGGCCTGCCTAAGTGCGCACTAATGTTGATTGAGTGCCAAGCAGCATGCTACCTAGGGTGGTGCGGCTAGTTGCCGCTGCTACCGGTTGTGCAGGTGGATGGACTGGCCGACCAGTTTCCACTGGCCATCCAGCTTTTCCAGCAGCCTAAGCTCAGTGGAATAGCTCTTTTGCCCATTCCTGGCCGTCGATTCTTCCTCGTGGCTTACCCAGGCGCTATGGCCCGCGATACGCATCCGGTAGTTGGTGTTGACGGAGGTTCCGCCCTGGCCCATCGCCGCCGAGGGCGCGATTAGCAACGCGGGCGGCACATCCAGAAACTTGCCGTCAGCAGTTGAAATCAGAACGCGGCTGTACGGTTGCAGGTGCCAGCAGGCGGCATGGCCCGCCACATCGCCGGCGCGCCAGGTGGCCGATTCCTGCTCCAGCAGGTGCCGGATAGCGGTAGGTTCGTCGGCTACTGACTAGGAAGTGTTAACAGTCGCGTAGCCAGAGTACAGTTGCTGCAAGCTGAACGAAGGCCAAAAAATGCGCATCCAGTTTGTCGTACCGCGTGGCCACGCGGCGAAACTGCTTGAGGCGGCTGAAGAGCCGCTCGACGGGCTGGCGTTGGGCATAGCGGGTGGTGTCGAAGGCGCGCGGGTACCGCCGCTTGCGCCGGGGTGGAATTACCGCCTGTGTACCGCGGTCGGCCAGGGCCGCCACCAACGGGTCGGAATCGTAGCCACGGTCGGCGATGAGGTAGGCTGGGGCTAGGCCCAACAGCAACGGCAAGGCCTGTGGGGCATCGTGGCGCTGGCCCGCCGTTAAGGCAAGACGCAGGGGTCGACCGCGGGCGTCGGCCACCGCGTGCAGCTTCGTGGTCAAGCCACCGCGGCTGCGCCCAATGGCTTGCGGCCCGTTTTTTTGCGCGCTCCGCTGGCATGCTGGTGGGCCCGCACGGTGGTCGAGTCCACTAGCAGCGTGTGTAGGGCATCGTCTTGCTGGACGGCCGCCAGCACCCGCGCCCACACGCCCGAGGCCGTCCAACGTTGGAAGCGCGTGTAGGTCGTGTGCCAGTTGCCCCATTCGGCCGGCAGGGCCCGCCAGCGGCAGCCGTTGCGCGTCAGCCACAGCACCGCCTCCACAAACCGGCGGTTGTCCTGGCCGCGGCCGCCTTTCGTGCCCGCCCGCCCCGGCAACAATGGTGCAATCCGAGCCCACTGCGCGTCCGTCAATAAGTAAGCCATCCCCAAACATACTACCTACTGTTAACAGCTCCTAGTATGCGATTCTGGGCCGTGGCCGTCCGCGCCATACCGCACCATTGTGCAAGCGGCTGCGGCGGGTGTCCGGCATCCGGTGGGCGCTGCACTGGGCGGGCAAGGTGGCGGCGTTGCAGCAGCGGCGGCAGTGAGAGCTGGTCGTGTTGCAGGCGGCCGCCGCGCTCAGCCCGGCCGCCGACAGCAAGTACCGCCCGCGCCGTGAGGCCGAGCTGCGCACGACCGTAAAGCGCCGGGGCGACCTTCCGCGTAGCCGTAGACCTGCGCCAGGTGGCCGCCCAGGTGGCCGAGCTGCCCACGGCCAAAGCCGAGGTAGCGGCCCACCGCGCTAGGCGGGCAGCGCAGCGCGTTTGCGTAGTAGAAGAGGGGCGGGGGCGCCTCACGCAGCCAGAAGCAGGCTGCGTAAAATAACACTGATTTTATGTAAGAATACATAACTACTGCTGCTATTTCGGCTTGTATTGCCTCCTTACGCAGCCTGTACTATGTGGCACAGCCTAATTGAAACGCTCTGGTCTACGGTGGCCTACCCGGTTTCGCTGCTGCTGATGGTAGCTGTCGGCTACCTCGTGGCGGAGCGTAACTACCGCCGCCACGCCCTCATCTGGAAGCCGTCGGGCATTGAAAGCGCCCTTATCACCATCTGCAGCCTGCTGCTGTCCTTTACCCTGCTGGCTTCCAACAACGCGCTCCGCGGCCGCGCCGTGCTGATTCACCAAACCTCGGATGCCGTAACCGAGCTGCACCCCGAAAGCCAGCAGCTGCCTCCAGCCTACTACGCCGCCGTTCGCGCGTTTTTGCTGCGATTTTTGGCGCTGGGGCTGCGCGAGCACCGCGCCGACCAGCCGCCCACGGCTGCCCACCCGCTTCAGCTCACCGGGCTGTATGGCCAGGCGTGTTGCGCCCTCAGGGAGCCGCTGGCTACGCCCACGCCCACGTCCCGAACCACGGCGCTCCGCCACCTGGTGCCGGCTTTCATATAGCCTCCAGGTAACTACTTCACGCCTGCACTACGCCCCGCGTAGCCGCGTAGGCGCGTAGGCGCGGCGCTGGTAAAATTGGTGGTGTAGGAACTCATGATGGAGGAATTTGGGATGGCGATTTCCTCGTTTTTGCTGGTGCGGATACGCGTCACGAGCAGGTTTTTCTCGATGATGTCACCCGTCATGTCCCCGATTTTTAACCGGTCGCCGAGCTTGTAGGCCCGCATGTACCTGAGTACCAGCCCGGCCACGACGTTGGAGAGCGAGCCCGCCGCGCCGAAGGTGAACAGGAAGCTCAGAAACATCGATACGCCCTTGAAAAGGGGCGACTCGAAGCCCGGCAGGTAAGGAAATATCACGACCAGCAGAAAGGCAAACACGAGCACCCGCACAATCTGGTAGGCGGGATTGGCTCAGTCGGGGTAAAAGCCTTCGATGGTGAGGTCGCCCTGGCCGATTTCCTCCTTCAAAAACCGCAGTCCCTTGAGTAGGCAGCCAAACATCGTGATAATGAGAAAATGAGTGAGCACGTAGCTCAGCAGCACATCGGCCATATCCTGCGTGCCTGGAAAGATGCCAAACAGCAGCGGCAGCACCAGGGAAATAATCAGAAAGATGGCTACCCAGCGCAGTGCGTTGAGCAGCAGGGCTGTTTCCAGCTCGCGGCCGGGCGTAAACAGCTCATAGGTGCCCAGCCGCACGCCCCGAAACCAGGCCGCCTCGCGCTGCGAGAGGCGGGCGTAGAGCCAGCGGAAAAACCGATTCGCGAAGCGCACCACGAAGTAGAAAGCCAGCACCACCAGTAGTACTAGCCCAACTTCCCGGAGGATGTTGACAACGCTGTGCTGCAGTCGGTAGCGGCCCACGACCTGCACAATGCGCGCACGGTAGCGGCGGGCCAGTGCGTCGCGCGTGGTGTGCAGCCGCTGGGCGTCGCGGTCAGAAACGCTCTGCACCGCCAATTGGCCATATAGCAGGTCAGTGGTTTGCTCGGAAGGGTAGAGGCGCAGCGAGTCGGGCTGGCAGCGGGCGTCGGCTTCCAGGCGCTGCACCTTATCGGCAATGAGGGCCGCCCGCTCCTGGGGCGAGAAGGGGCCGAGCCGGGTAGAATAGCGTGTCGCTGTGCAGCACCACGGGGTAGCCCGGCGTGCGGAGGAGGAGCGAGTCGGCAGCGCGCAAGGTGGCCGCAGCAGGGCGCACCACCTGCGTGCGGGCCGACTCGGGGCCAGTAGGCGCTTGAACGGTAGCGCGCCCCGGCCAGCTCAGCAGCCAGCCCGCGATTAGTAAGAGAAGAGACAGGTACCAAGTTTTCTCAGTAGCTAATTGAGGTATAAATGCTTCATGAATAATTTTCAACTATAGTTAACTGGCTGGCCCTGTACGGAGCGTAAGCTTGGGAATAATACAGCCTGCCACTGCCACATAACTCATCCTTTTGGATTGGAATCGGCAAGAGAAAATTTTTACTGCCGGGCTGCGGGCTTACAAGCAAAGCCACTGTCAGTGCTGCTGCCGGTAGCCCGCCCAAAGGGCGAGGGCGGGCCACCGCGTACATAATTACGCCCGCCGGAAGGGTGCAAACGTTTGCGACGCTGGCTGGCCGTTGCCAAGCCCCCAACCGTGCTTAATATTGACCCCCGTAGCAACAAGGCCGCCCGCTGGCCTGTTAGCCGGGACTATTACCCACTCCTTCGCCGGGCGCTTTTGCCAGCGAAATACCTAACCTCACTCAAGCCCACCTCCGAAATGGCTAAGATTAAAGTAGAAAACCCCGTAGTAGAGCTCGATGGCGACGAGATGACGCGCATCATCTGGAAGTTTATCAAGGACAAGCTCATCCTGCCCTACCTCGACCTCGACATCAAGTACTACGACCTCGGCATCGAGTACCGCGACGAAACCAACGACCAGGTTACCATCGACTCGGCCAATGCCATCAAGCAGTACGGTGTGGGCATCAAGTGCGCCACTATCACCCCCGACGAGGAGCGTGTGGCCGAGTTTGGCCTGAAGCAGATGTGGAAATCGCCCAACGGCACCATCCGCAACATCCTGGACGGTACCGTTTTTCGCGAGCCCATCGTGATGAGCAACGTGCCCCGCCTCGTGCCCAACTGGACGGCCCCTATCTGCATCGGCCGCCACGCCTTCGGCGACCAGTACCGCGCCACCGACTTCGTAACCAAGGGCAAGGGCAAACTCACCATCACCTTCACGCCCGAAGACGGCGGCGAAGTGCAGTCGTTTGAGGTCTTCAACTTCAAAAACGACGGGGTGGCCCTGGCCATGTACAACACCGACGAGAGCATCCGGGGCTTCGCCCACGCCTGCTTCAACCAAGCCCTGATGAAGGGCTGGCCGCTGTACCTGAGCACCAAAAACACCATCCTGAAGAAGTACGATGGTCGTTTCAAGGACATCTTCCAGGAGATTTACGAGCAGGATTACGTAGCCAAGTTCAAGGAAGCTGGCATCACCTACGAGCACCGCCTCATCGACGACATGGTGGCCTCGGCCCTCAAGTGGAACGGTAACTTCGTGTGGGCCTGCAAAAACTACGACGGCGATGTGCAGAGCGACACCGTGGCCCAAGGCTTCGGCTCGCTGGGCCTGATGACCTCGACGCTCGTGACGCCCGACGGCACCGTGATGGAGGCCGAAGCCGCCCACGGCACCGTAACGCGCCACTACCGCGACCACCAGAAGGGCAAGCCCACCTCCACCAACCCCATCGCCAGCATCTTCGCCTGGACGCGCGGCCTGGAGTTCCGCGGCAAGCTCGACGGTAATCAGGAGCTCATCGACTTCTGCCACGCTCTGGAGGCCGTGTGCGTCGAAACCGTGGAAAGCGGCAAGATGACCAAGGACCTCGCCGTCTGTATCCACGGCAACAAAGTGGAGCACGGCCGCGACTACCTCTACACCGAGGAATTCCTGGAAGCACTCGACGAAAACCTGAAGAAGAAGCTGGGTAAATAACCCCTGTAAAAAGTAAAAAAGCCCTTGCTACACATGTAGCAAGGGCTTTTTTATGTTAAAATTGTTTGTAGTCAATAACTTTTGGTAGGTCTGTGGCTAAGGCATTGCTTGCCCCAGCGACAGGCAGACGTTAGTGAGGTTGTGGGTGGCTACTGCGGCCCAGGTGGAGCCGCTACGCTCGCGCACCCACAGGTAGAGCGTCCCGAATAGTAGCTTATCAGCTACGCGCCCCCAGGGAAAAGAGGCAGTCGGCAGTAACACGCTCGGGTGGGCAAAGTCAAAGCCGTGACCCAGAACAAACAGCACCACCCCTGCCAAACCGCCCCAGCTTGTGCGCGTCCCAAAGAAAGGAATAGTGTGGGGAAAAACCTTATTCAGCAGCCCCAACAGCACTCCCCGCATGAATAACTCTTCGGCTAAGCCCGGCATGGTCAGTTGGTACAGAAAGCCTTCGCTACTTAGCGGGCGCACGTGATGGCCCGCTAGGTAGCCACTTATTAGCTGTAAGGCTGCCGCCATGACTACCACCGTACCTACCACGCGCCAAGAACTAGGCGCAGGCCACCATAGTCCGCTCTCTTCCGGGCTTACCCAGCGCAACTGGTAGATAACCAACAGTACCAATAAAATAGCCAGTAGCTTGCCTAGCCAGTTATACTGCAAGCCAAACTGGTTAGACCACCATATTGGGTTTACTACTGCCAACTCATTGAGCCCGTATAAAAATGCGGCCAATAGCACGATGCGCGGGGCAACTTTCAAGCCTGGGGCAAATAGTAGCAAGTATAGCACTCCCCAGAATAAGGCAATCATTAGCTAAGTGGCAGTTGAGGCAGTAAGTAGTACCAGCCGCATCAGCTAGCTAAAATACTACGTGCATAAAAAAAGCGTGACAGAATATCTGTCACGCTTTTTTTATGCACGTAGTAACTTATGCCAAGTGGTTCGAGGTAGCCTTAGCTGTGAGGAACTCGCGGTTTAGGATAGCAATGTTCTCCAGCGAGATGCCTACCGGGCACTCCGCGGCGCACGAGCCGATGTTGGAGCAAGCACCAAAACCTTCAATGTCCATTTGGGCCACCATGTTCTCGACCCGGGTTTTGGCTTCTACCTGGCCCTGGGGGAGGAGAGCCAACTGCGACACCTTGGCCGATACGAAGAGCATGGCCGAGGCATTCTTGCAAGCTGCTACGCAGGCACCGCAGCCGATGCAGGTAGCCGCCTCAAAAGCACGGTCCGAAATCTCCTTAGGAATTGGAATCTCATTACCGTCGGGCGCACCGCCGGTGTTCACGCTCACGTAGCCCCCCGCCTGAATGATGCGGTCGAGGGCCGAGCGGTCTACGCTCAAGTCTTTGTTGACCGGGAAGGCGTTGGCGCGCCAGGGCTCGATAGTGATGGTGTCACCGTCCGAGAACTTGCGCATATGCAGCTGGCACGTAGTAGTGCCCTTCTCGGGACCGTGCGAGCGGCCGTTGATAAACAAGTCGCACGAGCCACAGATTCCCTCGCGGCAGTCGTGGTCGAACGCTACCGGGTCCTGGCCTTTGTGCAGCAGGTCCTCGTTGAGCACGTCAAGCATTTCCAGAAACGACATATCGGGCGAAATATCTTTCACCTGATAGTCAACAATGCTTCCTTCCGTCTGGCGGTTGGGCTGACGCCAAACTTTCAGCGTCAGGTTCATTGGTTTAGCGTTGGGGTTGGAGCCGGCCATCTTCTTTGAATTATGAATTATGAGTTATGAATTATGAGTTGGCTCTTCCGGCTGATAGCCAGTTGGGCGGATTCACAATTCACAATTCACAATTCAAAATTTATAATTAGTTTACTTGTAGCTGCGCTGCGTAAGCTTCACGTTTTCGAATACCAGCTCTTCCTTGTTGAGGCGCTCGGGCTGATTTTCACCCATGTACTCCCAGGCGGCTACGTAGGCGTAGTTGTCGTCGTCGCGCTTGGCTTCGCCGTCCTCGGTGGCATATTCCTCGCGGAAGTGGCCGCCGCAGCTTTCGTTGCGGTCGAGGGCATCGTCTACCATCAGTTCGCCCAGCTCGATAAAGTCGGCTACGCGGCCAGCTTTCTCCAGCGCCTGGTTCATCTCCTCGCCTGAGCCAACTACTTTCACGTCGCTCCAGAACTCCTTGCGCAGCTTAGCGATTTCAGCTTTGGCGTACTTCAGACCCTCCGCATTACGGGCCATACCGCAATACTCCCACATGAGATGGCCCAGCTTCTTGTGAAACTCGTCGGGCGTGCGGTTGCCTTTGATGCTGAGCAACTGTTCCACGCGAGCCTGCACGCCAGCCTTAGCTTCAGCGAAAGCTGGATGGTCGGTCGTAACCGGTTTGGGTGGCGTGGCAGCCAGGTAATCCCCAATGGTGTAGGGGATTACAAAGTAGCCATCGGCCAGGCCCTGCATCAGGGCCGAAGCCCCGAGGCGGTTGGCACCGTGGTCGGAGAAGTTACACTCACCCGTAGCGTAGAGGCCAGGGATGGTAGTTTGCAGGTTATAATCTACCCACAGACCACCCATCGTGTAGTGAACTGCCGGGTAAATGCGCATCGGCAGCTTATAGGGGTTTTCGTCGGTAATCTTCTCGTACATCTCGAAAAGGTTACCATACTTTTGGCTAACGGCCTCGGCGCTGGTGCGCTTGATAACATCGGCAAAGTCGAGGTACACGGCGAGACCCGTGGAGCCCACGCCCCGGCCTTCGTCGCACATCTGCTTGGCATTGCGCGAGGCTACATCACGCGGTACGAGGTTGCCGAAAGCGGGGTACTTACGCTCCAAGAAGTAGTCACGGTCGTCCTCCTGAATGTCGGTCGCCGTGATTTCGCCTTTGCGCAGGCGTTCGGCTATCTCCTTGGTCTTGGGCACCCACACACGGCCGTCGTTACGCAGCGACTCCGACATCAGCGTCAGCTTCGACTGGTAGTCGCCCGATACCGGGATGCAAGTCGGGTGAATTTGGGTAAAGCAGGGGTTGGCAAAGAACGCCCCCTTCTTGTGGGCGCGCCACGGGGCCGTGACGTTGCAATACATGGCGTTCGTGCTCAGGTAGAATACGTTGCCGTAGCCGCCGGTAGCCAGCACCACGGCGTGGGCCGCGTGGGTCTGGGTTTCGCCAGTGATAAGGTTGCGCGTGATAATGCCCCGGGCCTGGCCATCGACCACCACCACATCGAGCATCTCCGAGCGGGTGTACATTTTCACCTTGCCGTAGGCAATCTGGCGGCTCAGGGCCGAGTAGGCACCCAGCAGCAACTGCTGTCCGGTCTGGCCACGGGCGTAGAACGTACGGCTCACCTGCGCGCCACCGAAGGAGCGGTTGGCTAGCAATCCACCGTACTCGCGGGCGAAAGGCACGCCCTGCGCCACGCACTGGTCAATGATATTGACCGATACCTGGGCCAGGCGATACACGTTGGCTTCGCGGGCGCGGTAGTCGCCACCCTTGATGGTGTCGTAGAACAGGCGGAATACCGAGTCACCGTCGTTCTGGTAGTTTTTAGCAGCGTTAATGCCACCCTGCGCGGCGATGGAGTGCGCGCGGCGGGGCGAATCGTGATAGGTGAAGGCTTTCACGTTGTAGCCAAGCTCGGCCAGCGAGGCGGCGGCCGAAGCACCGGCGAGGCCGGTGCCCACCACAATCACGTCGTACTTCCGCTTGTTGGCGGGGTTGACGAGCTTGACGTTGAACTTATGCTTGTCCCATTTCTCGGCCAGGGGGCCTTCGGGCGCTTTGGAATTCAGTGTCATATAAGGAAGAAACTGAGGTTAGTTGAACGCCAGCACCAATTGGTGCAGCACGGTCGGTACGCTGCTCGTGAGGGCGCCTTGCTCGTTGGTAAACAGCAAGAAGTACAGCGGCATAGAAGCGAAGCCGGCCGACACAATGACAGCGAAGGCATAGCCAAAGTTCTTAATCAGCGGCATGTATTTGCGGTGGTTCAGGCCCAGCGTCTGGAAGCCCGAGCGGAAGCCATGCCACAGGTGGTAGCCAAGGCTGGCCTGGGCAGCTACGTACAGCACCACGTACCACCACTGGTGGAAAGAAGTGACCACCACCTTATACAAATCGTCGTTATGGTTGATGTCAGCATCAAGTGTGCCGAAGCGGGCACGCCAGAAGAAATTGTACAAATGCACAATCAAAAACACGAGGATGATGGAGCCCAGAATACCCATGTTGCGCGAGGTCCACTCCGAATTTTGCTTGGCTTCCCACTGGGCGTAGCCGTGCGAGCGGGCCCCCTTGTTGCGGCGCGTTAGCATCAGGGCTTCGTAGATGTGGAAGCCAAAGCCCAGAACCAGGCCCCATTCGACGGTACGAATGAGGGGGTTGGTACCCATGAAGTGCGAGTAGGTATTGAAGGCCACCCCGTCGTCATGCTTGAAAAGCTGAAGGTTGCCAACGAGGTGCACCACGAGGAAGGTGCAGAGAAACAGGCCCGTAAGGGACATGATAATCTTGCGCCCAATGCTGCTGGTAAAGGTTTTTGTAAACCAGTTCATAGAGATTTCAGCCGAAAAAATGACCGTTTGTAACGCCCAAAGGTAGGGCCGGAGGGAGCCTCAGCCCAAGGCAATGGCATAACATAGCCGTTATTTAGAATGGTTAAACTCAGGCGCACCAGTCGAGCTAGCCAGCCTGAATCAATCTGGCCCAACTACCGTTAGCCAAATTGCTGCGTACTTTAGAACAACCAAGCGCCCGCCAAAAAGGTTGGTGAGTGGTTACTAATCGGGCTAGGGTTCAATTTTTGCGGTAGTGGGCTGTTTTTCAACACAGGGAGATTATGCAACTTCTTTTATCTTTTGGAAGGAATAGGGGGCGGGGCGCCTGGCTGCTGGCCGCGCTGCTGCTGGCACTGGGCTGGCTGCGCCCGCAGGCGGCCCAGGCGTCGCACATCCGGGCCGGCGATATCCAGGCCAAGGTGGATACGATTAACGGCAACCCGAATCGGTTCTTCTTTAAATTTACTTTGTATAGGGATAATGGTATAGGTGAGCCAGGTCCCACCCCGGTAGACCAACCTTCGGTAACCATCTATTTCGGCGATGGCACCCGGCAGGATAATATTCCTAAGGCTACTACGCTGAGGGTCGGCTCGACCGATATTTTTACCTACACCTTTGAGCACACGTTTGGCGCGCCGGGCAACTATGAGGTGAGCTTTGTGGGGGAAAACCGCAATGCTAACGTGCGAAATATGGCAAACTCCAGTAGTCAAACGTTTTACGTTAGCACTACCATTACCATCAACCCTGCTTATGGCCGTAATCGCTCGCCGGTGCTGCGGGCACCGGCGATTGATGTGGGAGCAGTGGGCCAGGTATTCTTGCACAATCCGGCGGGCTATGATGCCGATGGCGACTCCCTGTCGTACCGCTTGCGCACTTGCCAACAGGTAGACGGAGGCACGCCGGTGGCCAACCTAACCAACCGGCCGGCGCCAACTACCTGCGACAGGTATGTCTATCCGGACGACGCTTCTATTACCCCTGGCATTACGCCCATGCAGGTAGCGTATAATGGCATACCGGTCGGGGACCCAAGCGCGCGGGCGTTTATCCGGCAAGATGTTAATACGGGGCAGATTACCTGGAACGCACCTAGGGTATCCGGTATCTACAATATCGCTTTTACGGTTGATGAGTTTCGGCGTACCGCCAACGGCTTTCGACGGATTGGGACGGTTATCCGGGATATGCAGATTATTATTAATCAAACCCAGAACCTGCCGCCCGTACTCACCGTGCCCGCCGACACCTGCGTGGTAGCCGACACGCCCTTCAGGCTGAGAGTATCGGCCAGAGATGGCTCGGGGCCCAACTCGCCAGCTACTAACGTGACGCTGACGGCCTTCAGTGGGATTTTACCCCCGGCTACGTTTCAGCAAAACAACGTGGGAACGTCCGTAACGGGCACTTTTCAGTGGCGCCCGGGCAACAGTAGCATTCCCTCCAACCTCACGGCACCGGGCGGCAGCAACGTGTCGGACCAGCCGTACGTGGTCGTATTTCGGGCGCAGGATACTCCGGCCACCCCAGGAACCCCCGCATTGGTCGACATCCGGCCGGTGCGGATTACGGTGGTCGGGCCGCCCCCCCAGAACCTGCGTGCCACGCCCTCGGGTACCCCTGGTGGCTTGGTAAGTACGCTCACCTGGAGCTTGTATAAGTATCAGAATGCCAGCCAGATTTTAATTTATCGCAAGGAAAATACTTCGAACTTTGTGCCGGGCCCCTGCGACACCGGTATTCCTGCCTCGGCTGGCTACACCCGCATCGGGTCGGCAGCGGTTAATGCCACATCCTTCTCTGATAACCAAGGCCTAGTGCGCGGTAAAACCTATTGCTACCGCATCTACGCCACGTTCCCGCTGCCTTCCGGAGGAGCCAGCATAGCTTCGGAAGAGGCCTGCGTCACTTTCACGGGGCGGTCAGCTATGCTGACCAATGTAGATGTGAATACTACGAACACCGTCACGGGCCAGATAACGGTGAGATGGACCAAGCCCAAGACCAACGTGGGGGAATTTGTATCGCCCGTGTACAGGCTGTACCGCAATGACGTCACCGACCCCATTGCCACCATTCCCGATATCAACGATACAACTTACGTAGACCGGAACCTCAATACGGTGGCCAACCAGTATACGTACAGGCTCACATTCTCTAACACGGTAAACGGGGCGCCCGTAATAGAAACGGCACCCACCGCCACCAGCGTGCGTACCAGCCTGCTGCCCAACGGCCTCACGCGCACCATGACTGTCAACTGGGCCTACAACGTGCCGTGGGACAACAGCAGGCAGCCTACCCGCATCTACCGCCGCGACCCCGGCAGCACTACCTTCAACCAGGTAGCCACCGTGGTGCCCGGCGCTACCAGCGGTACCTATCAGGATACCAACCTCGTGCTCGGTCAGGAATACTGCTACTACGTGCAGACGACCGGCCAGTACCCCAACTATAGCTTCCTGAGCAACCTGCTCAACAACAGCCAGCAGATATGCGCTATCCTCCAGGCGGTGCCCTGCACGCCGGTGCTCTCACTGCAAGTCACGAATTGCGATAGCCTGGCCAGCTTGAGCGACTACCTGCCCGTCAACCAGACCTACCAGAATAACCTGCGCTGGACGGTCGGCAACACGCCCGCCGGTTGCGAGGCCAATGCGGTATACTACCGCGTGTTCCGCAGCGAAACGGCGGGCGGGGCCTACGTGCTGATTGACTCAACCGCGCAGCTGGCTTATGTGGACCGCAACCGGCCCCGTGCCACCTACTGCTACAAGGTGCAGGCCGTGGCGGCCTCGGGCCAGCGCAGCGGCCTCAGCAATGAGGCGTGCCAGAGCGACTGCCTCTTCTTTATCCTGCCCAATATCTTCGTGCCCGGCGGTAGTAATGAAGCGAATAAGCTATTCCGCCCCAAGACGACCAGCCCCATTCTGCGCACGCACATCCAGATTTTCAACCGTTGGGGTCGCAAGGTGTATGAAAGCGACCGGGACCCCTACATCAACTGGAATGGCGGCGGTGCCACTGGCGAAAGCACGACCAGCGGCCTGGTTTCGGGTGGCATCTACTACTACCTGGCCGAGGTGCAGTTTGATGACGTTGCCAAGACCAACCGTACTTACAAAGGCTGGGTAGAATTGATACGCTAGCCTGCGTACTAACCTAGCCGCAAAAAGCCGCCCCGACCGGGGCGGCTTTTTTGGCTTTATTTTGCCCGGCCCGCCGCACGTACGGGCACTCACGACGTTTTAATTTTTACTGATTTGACACCTTCCCACCCTTCGGAGGCCGCCCAGACGGCCATAGTATTTCCGGGCCAGGGCTCGCAGTTTCCGGGCATGGCCCGCGAGCTATTCGAGCAAAGTGAGGCGGCCCGCGCCCTGCTCACCCAGGCCAATGATATCCTGGGCTTCAACCTTACCAAACTCATGTTTGAGGGCAGCGACGAGGACTTGCGTCGTACTGATGTGACGCAGCCCGCCGTATTTGTGCACTCCGTGGCGCAGTTCGTGGCCCAGCCCAACCTGGTGCCTGCGATGGTGGCTGGCCACTCGCTGGGCGAGTTTTCGGCCCTGGTGGCGGCCGGCGTGCTCACCTTCGCCGATGCCTTGCCGCTGGTGGCGCGCCGCGCCCAAGCCATGCAAGCCGCGTGCGAGGAGCAGCCCGGCACGATGGCCGCCATTCTGGGGCTGGCCGATGCGGCCGTGGAGCAGGGCTGCCAGCAGGTAGCCGCCGAAGGCGACGTAGTAGTTGCCGCTAACTACAATTGCCCCGGCCAACTCGTCATCTCGGGCTCCACGGCGGGCATCGCTAAGGCCTGCGAGGTGCTGAAAGCCGCCGGAGCCAAGCGCGCCCTACCGCTGCCCGTGGGCGGTGCTTTCCACTCGCCGCTGATGCAATCGGCGCAAGCGGCCCTGGCCGAGGCCATCGAGCGCACCACCTTTCACCCCGCTCGCTGCCCCGTGTACCAGAACGTGGATGGTGCGCCCCATGCCGACCCAGCCGAAATTAAAGCCAACCTGCTGGCCCAGCTCACCGCGCCCGTGCGCTGGACGCAGAGCGTGCAGGCCATGTTCCGCGACGGCGCCACGCACTTTGTGGAGTGCGGCCCCGGCAAGGTGCTGCAAGGCTTGGTGAAGAAAATCGAGCCCACCGCCACCATCGGCTAACGTCAGCCGGGTGCAATAAAAACGCGGCTGTCCTCACCCGGAGCAGCCGCGTTTTGCATTTACGTAATCTTGGTTACTTCCAATTGGTCAGGGCAGTCGGCCAGTAGCTGGCTGATGGTACGGTGCAACTGCGGGTGCATTAGTTGTGGCGCTAGCTCGGCCAGCGGCACCAAGGCAAAGCGCCGCACCGGCAGAGCCACGTGCGGCACCGTGAGCGAGGGCGTGGCAATTATTTCCTGCCCGAAAAGCAAGATGTCAACGTCCAGTGTGCGCGCGGCCCAGCGCACGAGGCGCTCACGGCCCTGCTGCCGCTCGGCGGCCAGGCAGGCGGCGAGTAAAGTGGGGGCATCTAGTTCGGTTTCCAGAGCCAATACCTGATTAAGAAAAGCAGGCTGGTCCTCTACCCCCCAGGCGGCCGTTTCGTACAGGGCAGATTGCCCCACAATGCGGCCGGCCGTAGTGGCCAGGTCGTGCCAGGCCTGTGCCAGCCGCGCCAGCCGGTCGCCGAGGTTGCTGCCCAGCAGCAGGTAAGCCAGCGTGCTCATGCGTGGGCCGTAAAAAACGCCGCCGTGCGCTCGGCAATGACCTGGGCCAGCGCCGGTAGCTCTGCACCTTCCCACGGATGCGCACCACCAAACATATGGCCCGCGCCGGGCACCACGAATACCTCGGCCGCCGGCTGGCCGGCTTGCAATCGTTGCACAGCGGCCAGCGGCACCGTCTCATCCTGGTCGCCGTGGATGAGTAGCACCGGCTGGTGCAGGCCCGGCATGAGGACCGGCAGGTCGAGGCGGGCGCGGTTTTGGTAGAAGTTTTCGGCAATCTGGTAGTACATGGGCAGTTGCTGGCCGGTGCGCAGGTTGGGCACGTAGTGCACGCCCGTGCGCTGCCACTCGGCCAGTACCTCGGCGGGCCAGCGCGGGTGCAGGTCGGCCACGGCGGCCCAGGTAGCCACGGCGGTTACGCGCGGGTCTTCGGCGGCTTTGAGCAGCACGAGTGCGCCGCCCCGGCTGTGGCCCACCAGCGAGAGGCGGCGCAGGTCCAGCGCTTCGGCGGGCAGGGGCGTGGCGCCGGGTGCGTGCAGCGCGTCGATTAACTGGCCGAGGTCGTCCAACTCAAGGCTGAAATTATTTTGCCCAAAGGCTTCCAAATCCTCTAAATCACCGGAGCCACCCACAACTACGCCGTTGTGCGAAAGATTAAGCTTGATAAAAACAAACCCCTTTTTGGCGAAGAAGCGGGCCAGCAGCCCAAAGTGGCCCCAGTCTTTGAACCCCTTGAAACCGTGGACGAACACTGCCACCGGCTGGGGCTGGCCGGTGGGCTCATAGGTGGCATCGGCGGTAAAGGGGCGGCCGTGCGCCCGGCCGGTGAGCGCGAACTCGACAGTAGTAGGCATGCGGCTAAGGTAGGCAGTGCGGCCCCGCCGCCGTATCATTGCGCCCGCATGGCAACTCCGCTCGACCGAATACAGGCTCCAATCGCTGCCGAGATGGCGGAGTTTGAAGTAAAATTCCGGCAGTCGATGCAGACCAAGGTGCTGCTGCTCGATAAAATCATGGGCTACATCGTGCGCCGCAAAGGCAAGCAGGTGCGCCCCATGTTCGTTTTTCTCACGGCCCGCGCCAGTGCCGCTGACCCCGCCGGCCCCTTGCCCGAAGCCGTTTTTCGCGGCGCGGCCCTCATTGAGCTGCTGCACACCGCCACCCTCGTGCACGACGACGTGGTGGACGAAAGCAACTACCGGCGCGGCTTCTTCTCCATCAATGCGCTGTGGAAGAATAAGATAGCCGTGCTGGTGGGCGATTACCTCTTGAGCCGGGGCCTGCTGCTCTCCCTCGAAAACGACGATTTCGACCTGCTCAAAATCGTGAGCAACGCCGTGAAGGAATTGAGCGAAGGCGAGTTGCTGCAAATCGAAAAAGCCCGCCGCCTCGACATCACGGAAGACGTGTACTTCGATATTATTCGCCAGAAAACGGCTTCCCTCATTGCTTCCTGCACGGCCGTTGGCGCCGCCTCGGCCGGCGCCGACAAGGCGACCATCGAAAAAGCCCGGCTCTTTGGGGAGAAAGTGGGCATGGCGTTCCAAATAAAAGACGACCTGTTTGACTACGGCACGGCCGAAATAGGCAAGCCCGTGGGCATCGACATCAAGGAAAAAAAGATGACGCTGCCACTTATCTACGCCTTGCAGCAAGCCAGCTGGCTCGACAAGCGCCGCGTTATCTTCAACGTCAAAAACAACGCTGGCCACCGCGACCGCGTGCAGCAGGTTATCGACTTCGTGAAGCAGTCGGGCGGCCTCGACTACGCCATCAAAACGATGGAGCGCTACCGCGACGAGGCGCTGGCCATCCTGCGCGAGTTTCCCGAATCCGACGCGAGGAATTCGCTCGAAACGTTGATTAACTACACGATAGAGCGCGAGAAGTAGGTGTCAGTTATTCAGTCAGCAGTTATCAGTCGGCAATCAGTGCGCATGCAGCGGCTGCACGATTGCTAACTGTTAACCGTTAACTGACAAGAGCCAGCATAGGGTCGGGGCACAGCGCGGCCCAGTAGGCGCGCTCACTGGGCGCGGCTACGCCCGGGAAATCACCCCAGCGTCCTTGCATGTCGGCGATGAGCTGAAAGTGCAGGTGCGGCGGCCAGTCGCCATTTTCGGGGTGCGGACCTACGTGGGCAATTAGTTGCCCGGCGGCTATTGCCTGCCCGGTAGTCAGCCCCGCCAGGTCGGTGCGGGTGAGGTGGCCGTAGAGGCTAAAAAACGTCGTGCCTTCCAGTTCGTGCTGTAAAACGACGGTGGGGCCGTAGTCGCCGAAGTGATTATTATCGGCCAGGCTGTGTACTACGGCGGCCAGCGGCGCGGCTACGGGCGTGCCGGCCGGTACCCACACATCAACGCCTAAGTGCAGCGAGCGGGCCTCGACCGCATCATCAAAATGCGGGCTGCGGCGGTAGATAATGCGGTTTTCGAGGTAGCCGCCGATGCCTACGGTAGCTTGCTGGGCACTCAGCATCTCATCCACCACCGCATCAAACACAAACGTGTCGCGTAGGCGCTGGGTCTGGGCCAGCAGGGGGTTGGCGGCCGTAAAATCCAGGGTGGCCACGCGGGTGGTGGCTAGCGGATAAGTCGGCAATACGGGGGCAAAAGTGGCCCGGTGGCGGGCGAGTAGGGCGGCGAGGTCAGTCATCAGAAAACGAAGCTAGCGCCGGCCGGGTAAACTGAACGGCGAGGTAAAAACTGGTTTTTGAAACTTCACCCGCCGCTACTGCCGTAAATTTG
>Ga0265798_10002772_pt1 | contig 25459 bp, 19 predicted proteins | sample P3T30metagenome_FD_192430 | JGI IMG/M metagenome (GOLD analysis project Ga0265798, IMG submission 192430) | Plant litter microbial communities from East Loma Ridge, Irvine, California - P3 T30 | ecosystem: Environmental > Terrestrial > Plant litter > Unclassified | place: USA: California...
AAACACTGTGGGGTGACACACATAGTGTAATAACTACACTAAATTAAATTTATTGCAACGATAGTTGAGAGCTATTGATGTGGTTTTTTGGCAAGCCGGATTGGCTATCTGCCGTGGCGCGGCGCAGGTTGTCGTGTGCCAGGCGTTCCAGGCGCTGGTGCAGGATCGGCATGGCACAGATCACAGGGCGCTCGAGAAAACCGCGCAACACCGCGCGTCTTTTACGGCAAACACCTCCGGCGCGACCCAGGCGTATTCGGCGCGGATCTGGCGCTCGTAGTCGGCGAAGCGCGCTGTGGGGGCGCCGAGGATGGCGAGGTCGATGCCTCGGTCCAGCGCGCCGAGCATGCTTCGTTGTCGTGGGCGCGTACGTGGTAGACGGCGTCGTGGAACCATAGGGCCAGTTCGACTTCAAGCGGGTGTTGGGCCTGGTCGCGTAGCTCGTCGAACAGTGTCAGGCATTCTTCCAGGTGTTGCAGGGTGTGGTAGTGGCGCTGTGGTTCGTGCCAGGCGGCGAGCAGGCGTTCGAGCAGGCCGGCGGGCGCAGGCAGGGCCAGAGTGGTCCAAAGCGCCTGCCAGCATGCGTACCAGAGCGGTTCGTTCGCAGCCATGGGGAGCGGTCGTCAGTCGTGTTGTTCACGATGATAACCGCTCGCCATCATGGCCACGCATATTCAGGCGGCGACTTCGGTAAACTGCACGTCGATCGCTTCGCCCATCTGGCGCCACTCATGGAAGCGGCGGCGCTGCACACGTTGCTGCTCGACGTTCTTCTGGACGTCGTTCACGTCGCGTTCCAGCGCCAGATAACTGCCGAAGAACTGTTCGATAAATCGGTCATCGGCCAGGAGTTGGATAAGCTCTTCACGCTGCTTTTCGAAGTTCTCAATCATCTTAACCATGGCGTTCTGGAACTCCTCACGGCGCTTTGCCTGTGCCCAGCTATCCCACGCTTCCCAGGCGAGGCCGACGGCTGCCAGCGCACCATTCACGCCCTTGGCGACGATTGTCGCGCCCCACGGTTTGAACGTCAGCATCTTTCCGAGATCGAGGCCTAGATACTTCGCTGCGGTAACGATGCCATCGCGCGTTGCCAGCACGGTCGTATTATTGATTGCCTTACTCTTTACTAAGTAATCCAGGCCCTGCTTGCCGAATTGCGTGACGGTCGTGTTGAAATGATTGACCTCGGCGTCGAAGCCGATCTGCATATTGCTGATTTCTTGCGCGACCGATTTCAGCTGGCGTTCGAATTCGTTCTGCAGGCGGGTCGATACCATGATGCCGTTGCTACCGACTTCCCGTTCGAAGAAATCCGAGAACGTGTCCATGTCGACGCCTTTGGCCTGCAGGATCAGGTCGGCGAAATACTCGGCCACAAAGGTACGCAGACTCTGACGTACGTCGGAGATTTGCGATCTGGCGCCGAGTAGCTGTTTTTGCAGCCGCACGTTCATGTTTTCCAGCTTGTCGACTTCGGCGGCGATCCTTTCGTCATTTTCAATTGCCACCGGCAGCTGCTTGGACAGCACGTCGCGAATCACGCTGTTCCTGGTTTCCGCCACGATCGCCGGCGCGCCGCCATTGTTGGCAATCTTTTGCGATGTTGCCACCTGCAGTGTCGCGATATGCGACAGCGCTTTGAATTGATCGAGGTTCGAAAGCCAGTGTTCGGTGCCCAGATCAAATGGATTGGCGGCGACGCCGACGATTGACAACTGCGCCGTTTCATCTGCTTGCAGACCGATCAGTTCGGTCAGGCGGCTGCGCACATTATCCTGCTTGACTGCCAGGTTCTGCCGGTATTGCTGTTCGTCTTCGACGTCCGCGACTTCGTCGAAGCGGCTTAGAACGAACACGGTCCGTGGCAGCAGGTTCAGGGTGCGGAACAGCCATACCAAGTCATCCTTGTGGCTCTGCTTGATCGGATTGGTCGGATCCATCACGTACAGAATCAGATGCGCTTCGCTGACGTATTTCTTGGTGATGTCCTTGTATTTTTCGAGTGCGTGCGTCTCGGCATTCATCTGTTCCTTGAATCCGAACAGGCCGGGCGTGTCGATCAGCACGAAATCGGGGCCGACATCGTAGATGCGGACTTCGTTTGACGATTCCTGGTGACTGATGTTCATGCTGGACTTGTCCAGCTTTTCCATCCATGCAGCGGCGATCGAGGTCTTGCCGTCTGAGAAGCCACCGACCAGAGCGACCTTGAGTTTTTCGCTGGCGACGGTTTTCATCGCGGTCTCGAGTTTCTGCAGCAGGGTCGGATCGATTGGCACGCCGACTTGCGTACCCATTTGCAGGAAAGCTTCCAGCTTCTTCAGTATTTCCAGTGACTTCGACTGTTGTGCCTTGAATGCACCGAGTGTGTTTTCCATTACAGAGCCCCTGCGGTTTCGATTTTTTTAGAAAGATTCTTGAGTTGGCGTTCGGACTTTCCCAGTATCGCGACAATGTCGGCAATCTGGGCAGCCGGCAGGTCCAGTGCCGCCTTGAGCGCTTCGACTTTCGGCTCGAGCTGTGGCAGGGCCTTGGCGAGACTGTCGCGCAGCGATTCACGCATCTTGTCAGTGATGTCGTCCAGATTCGAGTTCGCCGCCTTGCGCTGCTGTGACTTCTTATAATCCGAGCTGAAGAAGCCGATGACCGACTTCGCCAGGCTCACCAGCACGGTAATGGCGCCAAGGGCCATGACAACCCACCCGGCCGGCGTGAAGAACAACAATACGCCACCGGCGATCGCTCCCAGCAGCCCCGCAATATTGATGCCGTTATCGATGTCGATTTTCAGGTCGAGTTTTTTGCCAAGGCCGTTGACGCGGATGTTTCCATAAGCGTCCTGCAACTCGGCGGCGAATGCCTGGAAGCGCTCGACGATGTCGCTGATCTGCTGCTGGAATTTATCGACTTCTTTTTGCATGCTGCCTGGAAGTTCGGCGATCAGCTTGGACTGTTCGCTGGCGATGAAGCGTTCGAGTGCGTCCTTGAAATCGTCGTTATCGATGTCGTCGTCGATCTCCGCATAGATCTTCTTGCGCACGTTGTTGCTGAATGTGGAGATCGCGCTCTCGCCCTGCGATTCGAGCCTGGTCTTGAGCGCATCAAGCGCGGTATCGAGCTGCAATTGCGCCTGCTCGGCATCCTTTTTCAGTTCTTTCGCAAGTGGCTTGAACGAGTCGCGCAAGGTCTTCGATACCTCGTCGACCGTGGCGCACACAACCCGGTTCGCCTTGTTGTAGTTGGATCGGGTGATCTTGCGCTTGAAGTCCTTGACCAGATCGGTCAGCAGCAGCTCGCTAAACGCGGCCATGCCCGACTTTTCGAGCAACTCCTGCTCGCTGCGCTTGGCCATGAACTTGGCCTTGTTGACGGCGTTTTGCGAATCGGGCACAAGGCACGATGCCGTCGCCAGGAATGCCGGATAGGCGCTCAGCGCGATGTTGCCGCGATAGCGCTCGCCCAGCACCTCGTGCATGCGGCGATCCAGTTCCTGCAGGCTGGCCTGTTCATCGTCACCGACCAGGCTGGCCGATGCCAGCTGGATTGGATTGGTGACGCGCTTGTTGTACACAGTCCAGACTTCGGTTTGCGCTCCCAGGTGTTGGCGGATTTTTTCCAGTGTTCCCGGCTGGCTGTCATCGCCTTTCTGCGGCGCCGCGGCCTTGTTGGTCACATAGAAGACTGCATGCGCCTTTTGCACGCCGGCCAGGATCGCATCCATGACCCGGGTTTCCTTGCCCTCGATACCGGGAACGTCAAGCAGCGCAAATTGCTGGTCGCCGTTCGCAAAATGGTAAGAAGTGGTATCGAGCGTGAAGTCGGAAGTGCCATTGCCGATAATCGCGCCATCGGCGCGGCCATTGAGCTGCGCTAGCGACGCTTCCGCCTGGGTCAGCGATTGCTTGCGGCTTTCATGTTCCTGCTCTGCCACGCGCTGTTGCTGCGCCAGAGCGGCGCCTTCTGCCTGCTTGCCGGATTCGGCCTGCTGCAATTCTTTTTCCAGAACCTCGGACTCTTTTTGCTGCGGCAGCTTGATGAAAAGGTCGAGCATCTTTTGCCATACCGATGCTGTTTCTTTATGCCGGGCGATTTGCTGTTGCAAAGCGTCGAAACGCTCGCGCTGGGTCGCGGTCTGATGAAGGTACTTGTCGTCCAGTTGAGTCAGGCTGGCCTGGCACGCGGCACATGCTTTCCCGGCTTCCTCGACGGCACTGCGCAGTTGCGTCAGCTGTTCGGTGGTGATGCCGTATTTTTCTTGCAGATTTCGGAATTCCTGCTGCTGCGCCAGTTTCCCGGGTTCGTTCAGCAGCATCCGCATCGTTTCGATAATCGTGGATTTTCCCGCATTCGTTTCGCCATAAAAGGCGATAGTGAACGTATCCCATTCGGCATTCTTACTCAGTGACTCGATATTGCCGCGCAACTCTTTGCTCAGCTCGGTGAAAATCTGCACCGCTTTATCTTTTGCCTGTGCGTTTTCTTTATCCGAAGATAGTCGTTTCAGGCTTTGTAAAACACCATCCACTTCGGATAAGACACTAATGTAAATATCTTTAGGTAACTGCAAATCCATAACGCATATCCCGTTCAAACACCTTGATCGAACGGATATTTTATTTCCAAAATGAAAAAAATGCTAATGGGAAATTTGATTATTGGTAGCGAAATTTTCTAAAGATTGCCTGTCTGGCTGAGCGCGCTTACATCAAAATCACGTCGTACTATTTTTTCTATGTCTAAGGGCATCTAAGGTCATCTACGTCGTAGCGTAACTATTTGATTATTATGCATTTATCGTCCCGCATGGTGCATTGACGTCTAGTAATGTTGTCGCTAGTATGTGTAGCTAAGTGTGTAGCTAGCGACTAAAAAGGACGATGATGGGACAAGGTACGGGTAAGGCGGAAGGGCTGCAAACTCTTCAGCTCCAGCACTGGGTGAGGGCAGTAAAGGCTGGCGGTGTACCTTCAATTAGGGACGCTGACAACGATGTGATTACCGAATTGAAATTGCCCTTGGCACGTTCTGATGGCGGCGGTTTGACGTTCACGCTGTCAAAAGCAGGAACGGCCGCGTGGGTTCTGCGTTATCGCTCCGGCGGACGTGCACGAGAACTGACTATCGGCAATTTCCCTGACATAGGCTTGGCCGAAGCGCGTAAGATTTCAAGGGAAAAGCGTGCGGAGGTAGATAGGGCTGGCGATCCTGCCGCCGATAAGCGCCAGGTGAAGGCGCTGGCCATGAAAGATTGGACGGTTCGCCAACTGATCGATGACTATCGCGAGAAGATCCTGAAGGGGTTAGGGGACAGTACACAGAAGGGGTACGGTCGCAGCTTGAAGCGCGTTGAGGACCGGCTAGGTTCCTTGCTCGCCTCAAAGATATCGCCACTGGATATAGTGGAACTAATCGAACACGTTGCCGCACCTTGGAATGAGTCAAGAATGCTTTTGACCACAGCCAGAATGTTGTTCAAGCACGCGGCCGGGCGACGACTGGTCTCCGCAAATCCTTGTGTCGGTATTGAACTCACTGCACTGCTGGGGAAGCGCCCTTCGATTAGGCGCCGCCTTATGCTCTCAACAGCTGAGTTGGGTGCCCTTTTTGCTGCCGACATGAATCGCGAGAACTTATTGACCGTTAAGGTATTGCTCGGCACGGCAGTTCGGTCAGGGGAGCTGCGTACGGCGAAGTGGGATCAGTTCGATTTTGTACAAGACGTTTGGACAGTGCCCTCCTCAAAGACGGGCCCAGGCATCCAAATCCCACTGACCGCCCCGGTGAAGTCGTGGCTGCTTGAATTGAAGGAGTTGTCCGCTGGTTCAGCGTATGTTCTTCCCGTTCGAGGGGACTACAAAAACGCAGCAGCAAGCGGCGACAGACCTATAAATCCAAATACTATTGGGGCGGCGATAGAATTTTGGATCACCGAACAGAAGCCGAAAGTTCGCAGGTTCACTCCTCACGACTTGCGATCAACGGCAAAAAGTCACATGCGAGCGCTGGGCGTGCCTAGTGACATCTCGGAAATGTGCTTGAATCATAAGCTTCCCGGAATCGAGGGAATTTATGATGTGCACACATATTTCGAAGAGCGGAAGCAAGCCCTGACAGTATGGTGCAAGCATCTGAAGCTCATTGAATCAACAGCATGTGTTATTGGCGCTAAGTCTTAGTGTAACGTTCCTGCCTAAACGCGAGGCAGCGTCGAAACGTGTCGTAATGACCGAAGCCACCAATGACGGTATTTCCACGTCGCCTTGGCCGCATAGATCGGTGCCCTTCACGTGCTCGGTACATGCCGACCAGTCATCAACCAAATTCGGCGAATATTCTGCTGGTTAGCAGCAGAGCAATGTGCCGTACCTGCAAAGTTATTTTGTTGTCAATTAGACCACTTTTCGTGGTATAATGTACTTACCAAGCTCACAGTTCACGCCGGTCGGTATCACGGCAAAAATATACAGAGCTTGGCCAAACGCGCAGCTATCCTGCCGAAGTCAGCGCCTCGAAGCTCCGAGTTTCCTGCTGATAAAGCGAGTCATTCTTTCCCCATTTGCACTCTGTCGCCGCCTCTTCGGCAGGCGTCGTTGCGCGTTTTCCATTTCAATTTCATCTTAGGAGCAACAACATGGCTACAGCTATTCCAACTACGGTTCAGTCCACCAACGCCGGGTTTCAACCTGCTTTCGGATTTGTAGGTATTGGGGGGGATCGTCACGCTGATAGCCTCGCCGTCGTGGCAACGGTCGCAGGTGTCTCGCTTAAAGACGTATTCAAACAAGCGGAAGCCTTGGGTATGCCCAAAGTCGGGCCATACAACCATTGGGTCGATTCGGACCTTCTTAGTAGTTTGCTTGCCGGCTACGGCTGGGCTACGACAGAGTGGAAAGAGGTGACCGCGATGACCCATCTTCCCGCACTCAGCATCTGCCTGGTGGACTACGACAGTGACTGCGAGGTCGGGCGCTACGTACTGGTTCACTCAGGCGTGAAGTGCTCACATGACAGCAAGTCGATCACGTACATAGTCGACCCGGCCGCGGTTGATCCACAGTCCCAAATTCGCACAGATCTTAAGGCGCTGAAGCCAGCTTGGTACATCGGGGTGCAACCGTTGAAGGCCCCAGCTGCACCCGCCAAGAAATAGAACCGCCCGCACGCTTGCTCGCTTTTCCTTTCACGCCTCCCTCGTCCTGATCTCTCTACCGCTGATACAGCGGTGGCTGTGGTGCGCCCATAATCACCGTGCATGATGGTAGATCGGCTCGAGGGGCATAGAAGAGGTCTCACTAATGAATTCCAAACTCAGTCGCCCGACGTGCGGTTCCGCGTTCCGTCCGTTTCCCGTAGGTCATAAATTGCCTTTGTTCACAGTCGGGAATGTAGTTGCTACCCCTGGCGCGCTTGACCTGCTTGACCGGCACGGGTTGAACGCCGCTACGATTCTTCGGCGCCATATGTGCGGAGATTTCGGAGCCGTATGCGCCGCGGATCGGGCTGCCAATTTGACCGCCATCAGAGGCCGCACGCGAATTTTGTCGGCCTATCAAGCAGGTTCTGACGGCAAACCGGAAAAACTTTGGGTCCTGACCGAAGCAGATCGATCAGTCACAACACTCCTGCTTCCCAGCGAGTACTGACTCGTCATACACGCAACTTCACGAACCAGCACATGCAGGGGAGTGCAGGTTGCCAGATTCACTGGTATTCATCCCAATTCGAACGGCGGCCTCGGTGCCGCCGTTTTCGTTTGCGGCTGAGTATCGAGAACGCCTTATTAACATTAGCTGAAAGAACATATGAAATCCTCAAGGAAGGTTACGTCATCAAACTCAGTGTTATCCCTTGTCGCATTGCAGCCGCAAACAAGCCAGGCGCTACCATCAGCACTTGTAGCTGGTTACTCAGCCGCAGCGCAATCGAATGCCACCACGCGCTCATACGACGCGGGCATTCGGCATTTTAAACAGCACGGTGGCACCATTCCCGCGACGCCGACATTGGTCGCCGAATATCTGGCTTCCCAGGCCGGGACCTTGGCCGTGGCTACGCTCGAGCATCGACTGATCGCGATCCACCGCGAGCATACGGACCGCGGCCTACCGTCGCCCGTGATGGACAATATCGTAAAGCGCACGATGCAGGGCATACGCCGCACCCTCGGTACGAAGCAACGCCGCGTGACAGCGCTCGTGAAAGACGACCTTCTTGAAATGATGGTCCACGTCGATCAACAAATGCCAATGAGGGCAGCACGCGACAAAGCGCTAATTTTGATTGGGTTCGCCGGTGCATTTCGCCGGTCCGAGCTTGTGGGACTTCGATTTGAAGACGTCACTGAGTACGATAGCGGCGTCGAGTTGATGCTACATCGGTCCAAGACGGACCAAAATGGTGCTGGTCGAACCGTCTTCATACCTTACGCACGCGGTACTCGTTGCCCTGTCAAGGTATTGAAGTACTGGTTGGCCATTGCAGGCATCGACAGCGGCCCGCTCTTCAGGCCGATCAACCGACACGACCAGTTGGTTGGCTGGAAAGCGCTCACGCCACAGTCCGTGGCGCTCATCGTCAAAGCGTCTGTTCGAATGATGGCAGGCGAGGAGGCGGCCAAGGCGGTAGCGGGACACAGCTTGCGTGCGGGGTACTGTACTGAGGCTGCGACAGTAGGACTTCAGCCATACCAAATCCGCGAACAGACTGGCCACAAATCGGACGTAACCCTTGCTCGCTACATTCGCCCAGTCGCTAAGAGGAAGATTCCAAGCCTGCTATAAGTCCAACTGGTCTCGGTTTATCGCGCTCAACAATGAACCCACGCCGAGGCCCATGCGGGACCCTGTCAATTTTCCCGTCTTCAACGGCGATAGGAAGTTGACGTACATAATTCATCAGGCGATCGATGTTGCCGAGCAAGTGAAGTCCGAGACCGCCCGGCCTGAAAGCCAGCGGCGCGTTTGGCATCATCCTCAGATGCGCGTAACGCCACTTGCATGGCGATACGTGAATGAGCTGGTTGGAGAGCCGGATCGCGCAGCCGTCGTCGCTTTAGCATCCGCTGCGGGTACACGACGCGCTACTTGAGCGAGTCGCTGAAGAAGTGGCGGCATGAACCTGCAGCATGAGCGCATTGCCGCATTATGCGAGAGTCTGACCTGGCACTGGGATACCTTTCAGCGCGTTGTTCAGAGCGTCCCTAACTGCGCCGGCCCAGGATCGCCTCCGCGACGCGTCGGGCACCTGCGATGGGGTTGTCCGAGTTGATCGTTGCGGGAAGGTTCACGGAGAAGGTGAGCGACTGGGCATCCACATGCTGGTGGGCGACCACGTCATCGTGCCGCAGCACCTCAACGGCCGGGTCTGCCATGTCGTAACCCCGGACGAAGGTCACATTAAACGGGCTCGTGAACGGGGCCTCGTTGGCCATCGTGGGATGCTTATATCCGATACCCGACTCCGAGCCATACATGGCTACGCGCGCGAGGAACTCATCGACCAAGCCGCTGGCCCTGGTCGCGGTGAGTCGCTCGACAATGCTCTCCACCAGGGAGGGAATCGACAAGGCAGGCGCGTTGGGATCTGCCTGGCACAGACCGATGCTTACGAGGAACAGGCGAACTTCCCCGGAGCCGTCATCAGTGGCAGGGGCGGGCTCGATCTGATGGATGCCATGGATGGCGTGACTTGAGGTGGTACGAGTTGTAGTTTTTATCTCGACGCCCGTGCCCTCCCAGCTGAGATCCCTTGCAGAGCGGCGCCAGCCATTCCAAGCTTGGACGACCGGCCCGACGTGGAGATCGTCTGCGCGGCGGCAGAGAGCGTCGAGAAGGAGCAGTTCCCCGACGAGTCCGAGGATGGCGTTCTCGGAGATCTCCAGACGCTTGATGGCAAGTTCGATCAGGGGCTCGGTGACGGCGAAGGCGCGCTCCAGATTGGCGTCAGCTTTCTCGCGCAGCAGTTCAGCGGCAATGAATGCACCGACCTGGTCGAAGTGTCCCAGAGCGGGTAAGAGGATGCGGTTCGCGCTCAGCGGCGGCTGGGCGTCACGGTGCCACGAGTGGTAGTGAATCGCAGACTTTACGGTGCTGGTCCGGGGCTTTAACTGGTCGCCTGCAAGGAACAGTTCCAGGTGTCCGCGATGGTCCCGGGCGAGACCGAGCACCTGCGCGTCGGTCAACCAGGTGATGGATCGGTCATTTCCAGTAACACCCGCTGGGACGGTGTTGATCTGCTCGAGAACTTCTTCGTAGTTGGTCATGGGGAGCTCCTTGTTATTATGGCCGTCCCAGCACGGGTAGCTGCGAACTGCTCGGGACCTCCCGCAGGCAGGCAAACTCCAACTGCGACCGTGGGATAGAGGTCGCCTGGATGTTGGTTGACGTAGAAGAGGATCTGACCGTCGGAGCCGCTGGGTCGCCAAGCCGTGTCGCTGCTCGTCGGAACAGCAATTTTGCGGTGGTAGTAGTCGAAGTAGACGTCGCCGCGAAACTGGCCCGGGCCAGCGCTGGGGTCGCTCGCTCCCCATGTCGTCTTAAGTTCGCCTCCGACCACACTTTTACGGGTGGCTTGGATTTTGAACGGGAGCCGTGCCAGCGAACTGTTGGACACGGCGTCACCATCTCCGTAACGAATGCCGACCCAGAACCGTGGCTGCTCAACGGTCTTTCGATCAAGGTCGGCGTAGGACCACAGTTCGCCTGGGTGGCCGGTGACAAAAAGCCCCGTGATCGAGCGAGTGAGGCTCGCCGACCAGAGTCGAAGATAGGCGGCGATGGCATAGGGGCAAGCACGCCGGGGCACATTTCCCTTCCCGCACCTCACGGGCGGGCGGTAGAACGGCGCATCCGGGAGTGGGGCAACTGCGTGTGCTCGGGCCTGGACGCGGTTCCAGATTTCCGCTTGGAAGCCCTCGCGCCCGGGCTGGTAGCCGGAGAAAGTGAAGCGGTCCAAAAGTTCTGCGGCCTCGGTAAGTTCGAGTGGCACGTTCAAGATCCGGCCTCGCAGTACGTTGGCGACAGTGACATCGCTGGATGGTCGAGCGAAGAGGTCCGCGACGACGTCTGCATTGGGATCCGCCTGCTGACCGTCATTTATGACTGTGACGAAGGGGCGTGCTCCCGGAGACAGAGGAAGGCTGCCGACGCCCGCGATCTTGCCGGTGGCTTCGAAGTTTAAGCCTTGCAGGACAGTCGGATCAGGGGCGCCGTTCATCATGCGCTCGGTGATTGCGGCGCGGACCGCTTCGTCGACATCGTGGTACGCGCGGAAGAGGGCGAGTTGGTCGCTGGAGGCGAATACGCGGCACAGCTCAATATAGGACCCGCGGTATCCGAACCAGCGCTGCATCTGCATTTGGGTGTCGGCCAGCGGGTTAGCCGACGAACGCTGAAACAACGCTGTGGTCATCCCTTCCAGCGTTAGTCCCCGGGCCATGACGTTCCCTGAGACAAAAATCGTGCTGAGGTCGCGTGCGGCGCTCCACCTTCCGGTTCCCGGGTCTTGGCTCGGTGCGTAGGCAGGGCGATCGTCAGCATTAGGGTCGCTGTTGACCACGGCGACCCTAGTCCCCGGAATCATCTCGTTAACGAGCAGGGTTTCGACGGTCTGCCAGTCCGGGAAGCTCTTCGGCGGCAGGACGTCGAACTCGTCCTCGATTGCTCGGGCGGAGGCAACGTACTTGTCGAGCCATTGCGCCCACTGGGCGGGATCCGCTTGCAGGTCGTTCACCAAGCTGTCAGGGAGCCTGGCGTCGCGTGCGTCGAGAAGCTTCCGAGCCGTCCCCCGGTCCTCGATCCCCGCCCAGAGCAGGATGTCCTCGGCGCCCCGGAAGTGATCCAGAATTGCCGCTGAAGGATGGTAGAGCATTGAGTGCGGCGAAGTCACGCTGGCGAGGGCTTCGTCCTCGGACTCGAACTGGGCTGTAAGTACGGAGGCCGGGCCGAGCTTGCCGGAGTGGTGCAGGCGGATGGCGCCCGCCACCAGGAAGGCCCGCACGGCATCGGCGAGGTCCTGTTGAGCGGAGTTGGTCGTGGACACACACAGGCCGCCCATCCCCGCACGGCGATAGAAGACCTCACCGCCGGTGTAGTAGGAGCGAATCCCGGCCGGCTCGGGGTACGTAGATGAGCGAGGGGCGTTGTGGTTGCCGGGGTCGGTAGTCTCTACCGGATGGCCGACATCGAGCGGAGTGCGAAGTGCAATCATGAAGTCGCGCGGCGCCAGGGGATTGTGGTCCTCCTGAAGGAGATTCGCCTGGGGTGTCGCCGTGTAGGCGATGTAGGTCGAAAACAGATTTTCAGGAGAACCCTGGGGAGGGTCCCAAAGGTTGGCAATCGCACGCGGGATCTGCTTCAGCCTGCCGTAGATGGGGTCCTGCGAGGACTCAACAACGGCATCGAGGATCGAGCCGTCGTCGGCCTCGTCGTCCAGTACAAGCATGTGGGCCGTGCGACCAAGCTCCTTGACCACGCTGAAGACATTTGCGCGGAGGCTCGCTGCCAAGGCGTGCAGATGATCGGTCTGCTTCATCGCCACGATGATTACCGGCTTGCCCTGACTTAGACGTTGTCGAACCTGAGCCGGTGGCAGGCGATAGGTGGTTGCCAGCGGGTGCGTCTGCTCCGACAGTGCGATGCCTGGCGGTGGGCACAGCAGGCGACGCTTGATCTTCTGTGCGTCCTCCTTTCCCGAATCCAATTGTTGCACCAGTCTCTCGTAGGTCTGGCGCCACAATGAGAGACGCGTCCCGGCGAGTATGACGATGATGTCAACGCCACCGTCGATGGCCAGGGCTGAGACACCCAGCATGGAAGCGGTCTTGCCAGACTGAACCGAACCCATGACGAGTCCGGTGCGTGACCGGCGGGAGGACCATTCTTCGGATTTCGCGGTGTCGGCCGCCAGGACTCCGCGCTGGAGAATGTAGCGTGAGTCCGCTTCGACTGAGGCACGCGCCGTGTCGGTCAAGCCGGTGAGCTGGGCCTTATAGCGGGCCCACCATGAATCCGCCTGCTGGGGAGAGGGCGGATTGAAGTAGACATGCTCGACGAGTGGTGCTCTTCCCGGCATAGTTCTCAACTCTTCGGCTTGATGAGCATCCGCTGCAAAGACTCGTACCCGGATGTCCCGAACTGCTGACGTACAGCTTGAGCAGCTTGAGCAGGGTCGATGCCGAGTAGTTCGAGGAGACTTTTGCTAATTTTGGCGATGTAGTCCCACTGGGTCCTGGTCTGCGTCTTATCGGGGCGCCTCCAGTCCGCCGATTTCTCGCTCGCCGTGCGGATGGCATCACCATTCGCCTCAATGCGGTCTTTGATGTCGTCCGGCGAGGCTGCTAAGGCCATGGTAATACCCACGAGGGAACCCACAAGCTGGAGTTCCTGCCACTTAGCGCCCTTGCCACCGTCCATGAACTGCTCAGACCACAACTCATCGTGCGATGAGTGGAGTTCCACAGCGTGCACTAGCAGCGAGAACAGCGTAGTCAAGGTCGAGGATTGGGCAAGCCGGTGGGACGGGTTCTTCTGAACCGCGATCAGCAATTGGTCGATGTTACGGCTAGTCGATGCCAGATCCCTTCCAGCTGTGTCATGCACCAAGACAGAGATGACCCATGCCAGAACCTTAGTGCGCTTGTAGCGCGTGTCGCCGAAGCCGTAGTTCTTCAGTGCCTGGCCGAGGCGACCAAGATTCGCGACGCCGGCTAGCGACTTGGCAATTTTGGCGACATCGGTGTTTGGGTCGGCGTCGCCGGCCGCGGCAAGCGTCGCGCGGGTGAGTTCGGCCTCATGGTAGACCGCGTTACGGATCTCTTCCGCATTCAGGTGCACGCCCTGTTTGTTGTAAAGGCGGAAAACCTCATGAATTTGAGCCTGAGAAGCCTGGGTGTACTCAATAACGGGGATCTTATACTCGACGACGCCCTCGAACAGTTCCTCAACGTCAAGTTGCTGATTAGCGACGTTGATCTCGTGGCGCTTGATTTGCGTATAATACTTTCCGCGGAGAGGTTCAAGGTTGCGGCCGACCAACCCGCCGTCTCCGGTTGTGCGCAGCTTGAACGGAAAATAGTACTCGTTCTCATGCTCGGCTTTGAGTGCGTGGCCCTCCAGCGCCTTCCACGCAAGACGGAAGGCCGGATAGTCGGTATTGAACAGATCAGCCAGGCTCTGATCGCCGCGGTCGTCGAGCCGTCCATATTTGTTGAACTTCTTGCCGCTGTGTCGGGCAGCGACCTCCTCAACTTTCTGTTTGGCGACAGGGTGCTTGCCCACGAACCGGAGGATGGCCGTGAGCCTCTGCTTGCCGTCGACGACCTCGTGCGGAATGGAGGGTTTGCTGCGGAGCAGGATGATGGAGGGCAAGGGGACGCCCCGAAGGATTGACTCTATTAGGGACTGTCGGTCACCATTACCCCAGACGTCTCCGCGCTGGTAGGACGGCGTTAGGTTCGGCGGTTTCTTGGTCAGTTGGAAGATCGGCCAGACGTCGGCTTTTGCTGTGACCGGTTCCGGACTCACCGCCGCCTCACCCGCGTCAATTTCCGCCCACGCGTCAGCCCAAGACTGGGTGGCCGAAGCACGACTGGTGCCCTTGGTCTCAAGTTCTTCGAGGAAGTCGGTCTGCAACCGCCCGGCGGTATCCACGCGCTCGTTGAGACGTTCCAGCGCGCGTAGACTGAGCGGCGGGTACGATGTCCCAGGGGCGAGCAACTCGGCGGGATTGAGCTCGAACTCAGCGATCAGCGCCTGAAGGAAGGATTTGCCTCCCGTGAGCGGAAGATCCTTGCTGAGGCTCAGCCAACCCTGAATCTCGGCCAGTTGATTCATCCATGCGTCGGAGGAAAAGTCGACGTCACCGCTGCTGAACATTGAAGATACTGGGGTGACCCCGTCGGGCGTGTCTGAAGCCTCCGAAAGAGTTGCCATCCCGTCGGCAAGGCTCTCCAGCAATTGGATCCGAGGGTCCTCCTCGTCAAAATCGTTTTCGTGCTCGATGTGGTCGGTCATGCAGTAGCTCTCAACGGTTCAAAGTCAGAAATGATGCTCGAGGTAGGACGGATGAACTCGCACAGCAACCGTTCTGCGATCGCCTTGACCACGCGGGCGTTAACTGCGTTGCCCAGGGCCTTATATGCATCAAGGTCGGACGCGGGCAACTCGATATTGCCGAGGCACTGAAGTTCCGCACACTCTGTCGGGGTGATGTAGCGACGTTCACCTGTCAGGTTAGCGCCTAGAATGGGCACGTGAGTCTGCGTGAAGGCGATGAGGCTTGGGGAGGTCGTTGGACGCTTGACCCGCAGCCCAGACGCACGCACCTGTAGCACGAAGTTGTCGATGTCACGGTGTTCACCTTGTGCATTCCATTCCATCTTCTGGAAGCTAGAGTGGAAGCCTTGTGGGTTCCATTGTGCGATCCAGGGATCGATCCAATAGCGGTTGGCTTGGTAGAACTCGCGATTCTGCCTGATATAAGCCCGCTTCCACTGTGGGAAATTCAAGTCGCCTGGGCGGTTGGCGTGGCTCGGTATCCTCGTAAACTGTTCATCCAGCGGACACTCGAGGGATTGGCCGAAACTGCCCTTAAAGCCCATCTGGCGAAGACCCCACACAGGTCTGCGAACCCACACCCCTGCCGGAGTCTCGTCCTCATAGGGATAGGTTGCCCCAAACTCCATCGCCCAGATCGGGAAGGAAGGCAGCTTTAGCTCAACCGGCGAGCGGCGTAGGAAGTCGCCCCACATGTCGATGGCTCGCAGCGTCTGGTCCGGGATGGCGCGCCTGGAATGCCTGGAATGCGCTTCGCGGCGCAGTACCCAGTGGATTTCTGTGGGATCCTTGCGCTTCGCTGGCCACTCGAAATGATCGAGACCTTCGAGCGAACCTACGAAGTAGGCGCGGTCTCGCACCTGCGGAATGCCGAACTCGTGGGGCGAGAAGTGCTCTACGTCGACGGAGTAGCCAAGCTCTTCGAGCAAGCGAATGATTGTAGCCCTGGTGCGGCCGCCGTCATGCTTGAGGATGTTGGGCACATTCTCCAAGATGAAATGTCGCGGCCTCTTGACGCGCAGGATGTCGTGCACCTTGAAGAAGAGATTACCCTGACTTGTGTCCTTGAAGCCCAGTTGATCTCCTGCTTTCGAGAAGGGTTGACACGGGAAACCCGCTGTAAGGACGTGGTGATCGGGCACGTTCCGGGCAATGACTTCGTCGCTGCTCAACTCGTTAAGGTCACCCCAAGCCTCGATACCGAAGTTTGCCTTATAGAGGGCTCTCAGAGTGGGCTCCCATTCAGCAGCGAACACCCCACGTCCCTCCAGTTCATCGAGGGCGACGTGGAAGCCACCCAGCCCGGCAAAGAGGTCGATGAAGCGGAAGGCCTCATTACTATTTCCCATCATTTCGTCCCGTCCGTCTCTGTTTAATCGGGCGAGACTTCTCATAATTTGCAACCCCTCGCATTGCACCACATCATGCTGTATTTCTCATCTTCAGACGGTTTCATTTTACTACATCTTGCTGTACGCGGAAGCAAGCCAAAGGTTAGTTGGCCGCCTCAGTGAACAGCGGGTCTTAGTCGACTTCAGTCCTTCGAAAATGTCAGCGTACGGTCCAATTCGTTCTAAGGAAAGCTCGATCGCCTGAACAAAGAGGAACCTGTCATTGTCAGCTTAAAGTATAGCTTAACCAAACACTACGTAGGAGGTTGCGTTTTACCTAATGTTGTACAGTAATACAACACTGCCGAATAGGCAGGGCGCTGTCGACCCGGAGAGTCCGCTTAATCTTTGTGGTGCAGGTGGCGAAAAACTATGCGCCGCAGTTAGATCCGGTGTCCACAAGCTAACAGCCGTTTGCCATCATTAGTGCTTTTGCAGAGCAAGTTAGTGATGAACCAGTCCCTGCGGCCAGTCCAGAGGCAGTTCGCCCTGACTAGAGGCAGAATCGAACCACTGACACAAGGCTTTCTAATCACAAGCTTTATCAGTTGGTTAAATCGAAACACTGTTAAATTAGCACTGGGTATCGATACGCCACCATTATCGATAACTAGCGACCACTATCGACGGCCACTTTCCCATCGCTTTTGCCTGGATTGATGCTACGAAGAGGGATCGCAAAAAAGCCTAGCTCATCATTTTGTGCAAAGGAGTGGCCATCCAAAACGCAGGCGCCACAATCCCTCGATGGCTGTAGCAAATGGGTAGTAGCTATAACTTTCGTTAAGGCTATCTATTTCATTCCAAAGCACAAAGGAAACTTTCCAGCGGGATAAATCCATGAGAGAGCTGTTCGCGATGGCGAGTGATCCAGTGCCCTCACCGCCTCTAAACTCTTGCAGGATGCGTTCTCGTAGTCCACCACTTTTTTTCAAGCCTACTCCGCCTATGCCGCTATAGACAACGCGAAATCCCCCGGTAGTTTCCTTGCAGCTGTAGCTATTAAGCGCATTCCTCTCCACCAATGTTCGAAAATTCAGCGATCCACGTTGCGGGCTTGGGATCGCTTGAATGAGTTCCATATCGGTATGATCGGTATAAATCCAGTATAGCCCGTTCGACTTTGTGGGCGGCCCTCGTTCGAAACTGAATTGACCAGCTTCTCGTTCAAGACTTGATAAACGTGTCTTTTGAAGTTCATTGATCTCATCTATCAATTTTTTTAGCATCACGGCACTTTTTAGAAAAGTTAGCTATTGGCGACCTCGGCATCGCGAATGCTTGGCTGAACGTATCAGCTCCGATACTCAGAACTCATGAGGGATAGAGCGTCAAGAGCAGTCCCCTCCGCTGTTGAGTGGCGAGATTTTACCAGCTGAGCAATTTTTTCACCCGAGCGGCCAAGACGTAGCGACTCAAGCTCATCTTCGAAAGTGAGGTCGGGGTTACTTCTTCTTAGAGGTGGTATGTCTCTAGTTAGACTCAAGAGTCTTGTTTCACTAGTTATTCCCGAAACCGCATTTTCAGAAAGCGTCCCCGATAGTCTCAGACTAGCAATCCCATCCAGAGTGATATCGCTGACATGTTCTACGGGATCAAGCCTTGCTCCGCCTATCCCGTGTTCCGACCAGAGTTCGGCAAACGCTGCTGGCCCTCGGCCATAGAACGGCAGTACAGAATTTACAGTTCCAGTTGCAAGGGCCTCTGCAAGCGCCGTCTGTTCGACCAGTTCGGGAAAGGCGTCAAACGCTTCGTGTCGTCGTGACCATTCCCCAAAACTACGCAAATAGAAGAGGGAATTCACGATTCTACGTACTCGTTGAATCTGCCATCGTTTTAAATTTGGTGATAAATCCACCTTACTATCGACTAGTGCGGTTAAAGACTGTTCATGTATATGTCTTATTCTCGCTGCTCTCTCAAGGAAAGTGGAATTTGTGGACAACCAAATATGCAGTGCATGCTTGATCCCCTGCCGTGTCTTACGCCGGGTTATAAAATAGCGGAAACGGGGGTAGGTAGAAAGCGCTCTTAACCGGTCTACAGGTATGCTGAATCCGCTTTCGTAAAACATAGTCTTGAGGCCGTCAGCTCGCTCGGGGTGAAGTGCTAGGTACACGGTGAGGTCCCTGGTGAGGGCTCGGAAACTGTCAGCGTCTGGAACGTCTTCTTGGATTAGATTCTGTTTCCACCCAAGTTCGTCCACGGTGATTGTCTTTTCCTCGTTCGTGGTGAATCCATTTGAACGAAGACAAAGCTTTATGTGGTCTCTCACGTGTTTTTCTTGAGAAGCCGGACAAACAACCACGATATCGTCTACGTATCGGAAATATTTGATGCCGTAGGCGCTTGTAAGCTCGTTGTCGACTTCTCGCAGTACAAGGTGACCTAGGACGTGGCCCGAAGCTGGACCAATTGGAATGCCATTCCCTGACACGTCGAGGAGCCGAGTATAGAATGAGGTAATCGCATCTTGATGAACCCTAAATTTCGCTTCTGAGCATTCAAATAAGCTAGATAGCGCGCGTTCAACTTGGTCCTTCGTAGCTGACGGATAGAAGCTTCGAATGTCAGTGATAACGGCAACGTGGTCGGGTATTTCCAACGCCTTGGCCACATCATCGTTTCTCTGCTTATAACCTTCCACAAAATATTGATAACTCACCCCCGCCGTTTCCGACGCTGGCCAGCGATAGCTGTACGCCCGTGAAGCGCTTGCGAAAGCAGGAATTTTAGCTAACATCATCAGGATCGCCGACTCAGCAAGGGACGTAAGAGGACTTGGCGCAAGACAGTTGCGATACTCGTGTGTCAACCCTAGCTCGCTGATGGTGGAACCCTTGTACATGCTGAAGCCTTTGTAGCGCCATTGTTCACCTGCGTTCAGGCGACGAATCAGCATTCGCTCAAGAAAATCATTTTCACCTTTAGGAAGTTGCAGTCCGATGAGACGCAGGCCGACATAAGACGGCAGATAGGTTTGACGAGTGGCATTGAGGGCGCGAACCAGCAGCGTCTGGTCAGATCCAAAAGGGTGCTTAATCATTCTTAAAAGCCGTTACAAAAACATGACTCTTTGCCGCGTTACCGTTGTGCGGGTCCAGCCATTCGAAAGTCCTCGGCGGCTTGTCTTTTAACATGGGGACGGTGGTCACTATGTCAAATCCTTCGCCTTTAGAGAAGAACTTATGGGCTACTCTTTGGAGCGTCAGCCGGATCGTATCGATCGCCTTTGTGATCCAAGTCTTTCCAACGTGCGGCTCCACCCAGAGCCAGGAGCTATTCCGCTTTTTGTTACTAAGAGCCGCAGCAGCTAGCTTAAGAGAGTCAAGCATTTGCGCAACCCCTTCCTTCTTTGCGCCCGACAGTGCGGAAACCACACAAAGAAATCTGTTTATGCTTTGACCATTGGCATCTTGGAGGAATGATTCGAGCACCTCACTAAAATCACCAGAAATATTAAGATCGCATACGTGCAATGTTAAATCTATCTCTAGACCCATAGTCGCTAACCAGGGTGAAAGCTGTTCTAGTAGCTCCGCATAATGGCTTAACGCGTCCGGCGAGTAGTCCACCCCGCTGATTGAGATATTTAACGGGAAGTTGGGCACAAGCCCGTGCGATCGCAGCTCGCAAATTAATGATAGGAGTGCCAAGGTCCCAGATCCGTTCCCTGCAGCCAAGTCCAGCAAGTAGATATGACCTTCCGCGAGCTGATCGAGAACCATCTCGCGCACCTCAATCTCCTCATCGTGCGGATCTGAGCAAACAAACTGCATTCTGGCCGCCGAGTTCAAGAATCGGTTTATCACGTGTTCTTTAGCTTCGTCCGCCGATGCGCCGCCTATTCCTCCAGCTGATGCTGGGCCGTAGCTTGCCCACCACCCCTTATCTTCCAGGAATTTTTTATGCACCGTGGTTAATTGAACAGGGAGGTGTAGAGTCTTTGAATTCCAGAGTGATAACGGAAGGTGTTTTCCAAAAAAAGACGGCATCGGGCTTTTCTGTTAGCGATTTTTTGACTGGTAAGGGACTGGTTCTAGTGCCTGTCGTCACAACACTATTGGAGAGTCTTATAAGGATGAGAGTAACATTTCCAGATTGAACTGTGTTGCACTTCCTGTCTAATTGATGTCATCAAGAACTCGGTGTTGGCGTTTACGCATTGACAGTTGCTATCGTTGAATGCTCCAATGCAAGACGCGCTACCCGGCGCTGCCTGACTGGAATCGTGATGCAGAAGAAGTACAACTTTGACCCGCAATCCTATCTTGGCCTAGATAAACTTGGCCGCATCCCTTTGTCGCCCTCGTTTCACTTGCGCGAATTCCTGTACAGCGAGATCGCGGTGCACTATGGCCTCCGTAACGTGCCCGATCACGTCGACCAGGCAGTGGCTAGCGGTGAGCAGCTGTGTACGCTGTTACTCGAACCGCTACAAGACGCGTTCGGCCGTATTCACATTCGGTCTGGCTACCGCAGTCGCCTCGTGAACGCCGCGGGGATCGCGAAACATGGCTGCGCTGCTGACAATGATGGCGCCCACACATGGGACTACGCGAGCACGACGGGTAACGGACACGGCGCGATGGCCTGCATCAGTATTCCAAGGTTCTCTACCCGTATTCTCGACGGTCGTGCCGACGTCGACGCAGTCGCATGGTGGATATACGATCATCTGCCGCATTGGAGCTGGCTAGAATTCTTCGCTTCCCCCAGCTTCCCGCACGCCAATGAAGTCACATTTAACATCGGTTGGCACGAAAAGCCCATGAAGCGCATCCTCTCGCGCCGCAATGGCTTACACCACATGCATCGGAACGTCCCACCTTACGCGACGCGACAGCAGCTTTGGTCAGCCTTGGTCCGGTAAGAGGAAGCCCATACCCTTCATTGAGTGACGAGGAAAGCCTCAAGCAATCCGGTGCGCCAACGGCCCCGAATAGGGCCAAGCCCGCCGAATGGACACTTGACCGGCTTGCCTCACAGGCCATATGGTAGCTACCTTAGTCGATATCAGACCAGTCAACGGGAACCGCCCCTATGCCGTAGCCGCGCGACTTTGAGTAGAACTCGGTACTCAGCAACCAGTCCGGAACCGGCAGAACATTGTCAGGTGAAAATACGTCGCGCAAGTCCAAGTCTGGCATGGCTACAGGGCGTTTCTTGCTTTTCACCCAAATCCCTGTCTTCTCGTAGATACGCTTCGTCATACTCCATGCCCCAGTACGCGCATACTGATCTTCAATGTCAATCCCAAGCAGCCACAGTGTGTATGCCTTGCGTTCAGCCCTCGTTAGACACTGAAGCTCGTCTTCCGTGAGCAGGCGCTGAACAGCATAAGCGACGTTGTAATTGCTGAAAATATCGAAAAATAGGGCAGACACGTCAACATTTTTCCAGCGACTTACGTACGCCAGGTCCATGTGCTTAAGCCCATCAGAGCGGATTTTGACTTCGGCACGGATGGCGTTATAGGTCTCGGCTAACAACTTTTTGCGCACTGGGCCCGGCGATCTAAAGGCAGCCTTATTCTTTAGTTCCGCATGCTTGCCGTAGATCGTCAGCGCGTAGAAGGTTGAGTTCTTTTCTGTGCCGTTGTCGAGCGTTATCCACGTCGGGAGCTGACGCTTTTTGCCTGCGAAATTGTTGTCATCTACAGCTTGGATAACGGGCACGATTGCACTGTGTGGGCACCCAAAGTTCCCGGTGAGATGTATCTCGGTGAGTCCCATGGCACCTCTGCGCCATTCGTCGCGATCTTCTTCGCGCACGTCGATGCCGAGACGGGCAGTTGCCAAGTCGAGAACGTTATAGGCGTAGGTCTGCAGATTTTGATGTCCAAAAACGTTATGCCTTTGCAGTACCAGCGGAGGGCAACAGTGGATTTCGATCATGTTTGCCATGCCAGTGCGTCCGTTGACGTCCTTCGAGTGGATGTAAGCGCGCTTGCCACCGTCTTTCAACGCCTTTTGATTTGGCGACGCGGCAACAGGAACCATGCCCAATGCGTCTTCGTCGAAGTAGGCCAGCCGCCCCGTAGGCTTGTGGTAGCACGGCGCTTGTATGCGTATCTTGTCGATGTGGATGTTCACCGGTTTGCTGCATTGTCGAGCCACAGCGGCTTCAATCGGGATCATGTGTAGGGCCTATGTTGGTAGTTGTCGAGTGAGCGGTTAAATTGTGAACACATCTGAGCTTGTATAGCTGTGCGCGTACACGTAGCGCGGCGCACAGTGTCACCTCCAGGGTGTTACCTATTTGACCTCATGGGGTGGTGTGCCATGCAAGTGTGCATGCATGCAATCTGCACCGAAACAGCTGGTACTAGTGCTTGGTCAATATTTGCGGCACGCCCTGCGGTGAGCGCTAAGAGCATAGGTAACGAAACACGCTTGCATGCAAGCGTGTTCGTGCAGGACTATGCAGTCTTGGCGATATCGCCAGCGGCCTGATTTGCTTTGCTGCCCAGTTCTTTAAGCTTAGCGACGTCGCGCGAAATCGTGGCCGCGTCGACCTCTAACAAAGTGGCAATCTCTCGTTGTGACTTATGTTCTGCTAAGAGCTGGTCGACCTTCATTTGCCTCTCCATAATTTGCACGGCCTTCGCCGCCTTGGGATCATGCTGGTCGCGCAGTTCCCACCCAAAATCGAAACATCCGTTGACCACCTTCCACCAAAACTGGAACTGCCTCGGGGTCGTGTCGTCGTCATCGCGCTTTTGACGTGACATGCCGAATCCGCCGCCGAATTCGTGTGGAGCACCCGGGTCATAGTTCAACGAGATGACGTTGTCAGGATCGCCTCGCATGAGCTCAGCCGTTAGAGTGCTTCTCTGCTTCGGATTCGGGTCAATTAGCACTACCGTGATGCCGGCGGTGTTAAGCCGCTGGAAGAAGGCATGTGCGTTACTGCTTTCAACACTGTCGAAGGCGCCTCCGTATTTAGTCCATGCCCCTACGTTGTCAATCACGATGAGATTGGTGTCTGGTTTGATGGACTTGACGAACCACTCTTGGTCATAGGTTGAGTTTAGGTAGATTGGGTCGTCCTGCTGAACGGAACGGTTGAGGTAGCGTAAGTTCTCCATGGCGCGTTTCTGGCTGCTCTCGAATGGGTCGCGAGAACGTATCAAGTTCATCCTTTTAATGTCGGCCGTCGGATCGCTTCTGCTCGAGCAGTACAGGACAGTAGACTCCGTGACAATTCCGAAGGCTAAGAAGTGTTTGCCGCCTGCTGCGCAATATGCAAGCAGTTGTCCAAAAATCCTCGTGTCAACATCTGGTGCACCGTTGACGAGTACTGTTTTCGCAGCCGGCACCAGTTGGGGAACGATGAACGGTTGTACTGATCGCGCCAAATCAAGGACTTCATTCATGGACTTTGCCCTCATCGGTCGGCGCCCCGCCACGGATTTGCTTGTCAGACTCATGTATGCCTCTGTCTTTCGTGTTCGGGTAGTTGACGGAAGGTGCCAAAACTGTTGGCTCAAACCTAAGGGTGTACGGGAATAGCAGCGTTGACGCCCAGATTTCTCGTGGCGCGAGCGCTGGTATCAGTTTTTTGAGAGGGAAGGTATCGAGCTCGATGCCGTTATCTAGAGCCGCGGCGATTTGCCTGCTTGGGGCGCTACCAAGAGTGCGACAAAGTGCCGTAAATCAATTGACTGCCGTGTTCTGCTCATCTCGCGTTTAGCTGCAAGCAGGGCATCAAGCTCCTTTTCAACCCACGCCACTGATCGCGTTGAAACCTTGATTGGCGGAGGGAAGATTCCCGCTTTGACACCGGCCCACACCCCAGCGACAGATCCACCTACCTTGTGCGCTGTCGGTTTTATCTTGAGCGTATTTATGGTCGCCGCGTTGCGCGCCGATGCTATTAGCTGAACATAATAGTCGGGCAATTCAGCCATTTGGACGAGCTCTTTCGTTGTCATAAACGCACCTCACAATTGTTGGTAGTGAGACGATTTTGGACTCATCGGGCTCCTATTTGTATGGCCAAGTAAGGTCGCGCCGTAAAGGAAAAAAGTGCGGATATTGCACATAAGGGCCCGCGCTTATGTGCAACAATGTGGTTTGGAGACGATCTATAGAAGGCTTTCGATGTCACTCGAACGGAAGTGGACGGCACCGGACTGGCGGAATCCGCTGGCGTATGGCGATGTTACGTCGTGGGGTGGGCGCCGGTGGGCTTGGGAGTTCTTACGCCGGAATGAGGACTACCAGAGAATCAGCGTTTTGCGAGGACCAGCAAACGTCCAGCTTGATCGAGGACGAAAATTTGGCCGCGCAAAGCTTCGGCCGTACTGGGCTGACTATAGTAAGGAAGAGGAGCGCAACGATGTTTGGCTGTTGGATCAGGTAATTACTGCTCATGGCTGGGAAGGATTTGATTCCAAGCCACAGACATCGCTCACATCGACAGAGATGACAGTGAAATTTGATCTTTCCGTTGTCATGGCTTCGGGCGAGGCCGCCGTGAACTACTTAATCGATAGAATTAAGAGAATTGTAGATGACGAAATAAAATATCGTTGGGGTGAAGAGGGCTTCCCAGCAGAGCCTACACGTCGGCCTAGCACGTCAGACTTATTCCTCTACTTACGCCTAATAGACGCGGGCCGCACAAGTTCCCTAGAACTCGCCCCGTTTTTATATCCAGAATACTGTACGCCACAGGGAAAGGCAGATCCCATCCTTGTTAGAAATGGTGCACCTAATATTTCGAAGCATCGGAGCAAAGCCAAGAAGATGGTAGGGGGAGGGTACTTATCGCTAGTACCTACAACTAAACTAGCGAACTGATGTGTAGCTAATTGTGTAGCTACAGCGAGAATATCTACCGATGTACTTATAACTCGTTGATTTTCTTGCTAAATTTAGTTACATCAAAATCACGTCGTACTGCTCCTGCGGATACCCCTTCTCGACCTGCAGCGAAATCCGTTTGCCGATAAAGTCCCCCAGCATCGCCAGGTGCTGCGACTCCTCTTCCAGGAACATATCGATC
>Ga0265798_10002774_pt1 | contig 25451 bp, 16 predicted proteins | sample P3T30metagenome_FD_192430 | JGI IMG/M metagenome (GOLD analysis project Ga0265798, IMG submission 192430) | Plant litter microbial communities from East Loma Ridge, Irvine, California - P3 T30 | ecosystem: Environmental > Terrestrial > Plant litter > Unclassified | place: USA: California...
TTCTATCTAAAATATCATGTCAGATACACTTGAAATCAATATCAACGAAAACTCCAGGGTTCCGAAATACAAACAGATTGTAGATTCTATCCTGAACGGAATTGACGGAGGACAAATAAAAATCGGAGAAAAGATCCCTTCCATCAATGAACTGAGCGAATCCTGTTTCCTCTCCAGGGATACGGTGGAAAAAGCTTACAAAGAGCTCCGGAGAAGGCAGATCATCGAATCTGTAAAAGGCAAAGGGTATTATATTTCCCGCATCAATAAAAATGACATCATCAATATTTTTTTCCTGATCAATAAGCCGAGTACCTACAAAATGATGATCTACAATTATTTTGTCAATGCAATCGGTACCAAAGGCAATGTTGAAATGTATATTTACCATTGCGACGAAACCCTTTTCATCAATGCGCTGAAAAAAAACCTCGGGGGCTTTGATTATTATGTCGTGATGCCGCACTTCCGGGACGAGCAGTCTAAGCATACAAGTTCTACCCAGGAAGTCCTGGATATGATTGAGCAGATCCCTAAAAACAAACTCCTGTTGCTGGATAACACAAAGCCCAATATTTCAGGGGAATACGGTTCTATTTTTCAGGATTTCGAACATGATATCTACAACGCTTTGGAAGAAGGCCTGGAAAAAATCAGGAAGTACGAAAAAATTATCCTGGTATATCCGGACAAGTCTATTCATCCCTATCCTTTCCGTATTGTGCGGGGCTTTGAGAAATTCTGCAAGGATTTTAAACTCGATTATGAAATTCTTGATGAAATCTATCCGGACATGGAATTACAGGACAAAGATATTTTTATTACCATCCGGGAACGTGACCTGGTGAATCTGGTGAAGCAGATCAGACAGAAAAATCTGGTTTTAGGTAAAGATATTGGAATTATTTCCTACAACGAAACTCCTCTTAAAGAATTGCTGGGAATCACGGTGATTACAACGGATTTTAAAGCCATGGGAGAATCTGCAGCTTATATGATTCTGAAAAATAAAAAGGAACAGGTGAATAATGTCTTTAAATTTATTCAAAGAGATTCTTTATAAATGACCGTTATTACATTAATTAAATTGAGCAATCGATTGCGCTAGATAAATAAAGTTTTAAAATATTAAATAATTATGATTAAGAAATTAATTTTTGCTATGAGCTTTTTAATGGTAATCGCTGTATCCGGGCAGAAAAAAAATGATAAAGACGCTGTAACAGATACTGCTGAAAAACTAAGATCAGCAATGGTAAGCGGAGACAAATCATCTCTGGAATCGCTTATTTTACCGGAATTAACGTATGGACATTCTGGAGGTCATATAGACGACGCCACAGAATTTGTTGAAAAATTAGTCAGCAAAAAATCTGATTTCGTTACCATTGATATAACGAATCAAAACATCAATATTGTCGGAAATACAGCAATCGTTCGTCACCATTTTTACGCTACAACTGCTGATTTGGGTAAAGCACCGGGCGATGTGACTTTGGATATCGTATTGGTTTGGGTAAAGGTGAAAAAAGACTGGAAATTGTTGGCGAGACAGGCGGTGAAATCGGAGAAAAAGAAGTAATTCATTAAGTTTGTATACAAGATAATTCACACAAATACCTTAAAATTAATTAGCCTATTTATATAGGAAAAGAGGAATTAATGGATTTTTGAACGCCTCAACAGAGTAAACAATATAACTAAAATGGGTCTTGACTTAACACTTTTTTCAATTTCAAACAAAGCTAACTTCGTACTTGAAAAAGCTAAATCAGATGAAAAATATGCAAATGATTTTGAAAAAATTCAAGACATAAATAGTTTGAGATTGTGTCTTAGAATGGTTCAATCAAACCCAGACGGAACACCAAAAAACATTTTAGAAGAATTGATTGAAGATTCAAAAGTTGTTTTATCATATTATACAGATTCCAACATCAATAAATATCAGTTTCATAGTCGAACTCGTGGATATGAAACTTTAAACTATCTTTTGATTGCATATTTAAAATCAAGAAAAATCAATGTTGACAACAATAAAGTATTCTTTAGTGGAACCAACATTAGTAATTCTCAACATCAACTCCAATATTTAGATAATTTGAAAACTTTAGAAATTTCTAATTTATTGCAAACGATAAACTTTTCAGACATTGTTGAGTTCTACGACTATGAAAAAATAAAAAATTTAGTTTATAAGTTGACAAGACCTGAAAACTTAGCATATTTAGAAGTTGAATTTGAAGAATTGAAAACATTTTTTAATGAAGCAAAACTATTGAATTCATTTGTTGTGATTAAAATAAACTGAAAATATATTTCTTTGTACTACAATTGATTTAATTTGTTCAAAAGCTTAAAGCCGTCTGACTGGTCACAAAAAAACGGGCTAAAGCCCGTTCCTATTAAATATTTATTTCGATAATTATTTCACTCTAAAATTCTGCAATTCCTCAGGTTTTTCACAGCAAACTTGCTCCATCACCTGTCTGAACTGCATTTTAAGCATTTCAATAATGTGATCACCTCCTTTGTCGCCCAAAGCCCCGACTGCATACATAAATGTTCTTCCCATAAAGGTAAATTCGGCACCGCAGCTTAAGGCACGGGCAACATCCGGACCGGTTCTTACGCCACTGTCCATCATGATCTTGATCTGGCCTTTGTATTTTTCGCTGATTTCTTTTACCACTGCAATCGTGGATTCTCCGGCATCCAACTGTCTTCCGCCGTGATTGGAAATGATCATTCCGTCGAAACCTAAACGAACTGCTTCTGCAGCATCTTCGTCCGAAGCAACGCCTTTAATAACCAGTTTTCCTTTCCATTTATCACGGATGGCTTTTATCCTGTCAGAATTTAATCTGCCTGAAAACGTAGAGTTCATGAATTGTCCCAACTGCTTCACATTCATATTTTTATCCATGTATTTTTCCATGGTTTTAAAACTGGGAACGCCGTGTTTCAATATTTCCAGGCACCATTCAGGTCTTGCCAACGCTTGGGAAACATTTCTGAAATTAAGTTGCGGAGGCATTGCCAAACCGTTTCTGATCTCTTTTGCTCTGTAACCGAAGGTCGGAACATCAGCCAAAACAACGAGTACATCGTAACCCGAAGCTTCACAACGGTCGAGAATATCATCACGCAGCCATTCTTCTCTCGGATGATACAGCTGATACCAGGCTTTTCCTTCTGTTAATTCAGAAATTCTTTCCAAGCTGCTCGTCGTTACGGTACTTAAAATAAAAGGAATATTATGTTTAAAAGCCGCTTTTGCTAAAATTTCGGGAGCGTTGGGCCACATTAAACCCTGCAGACCAACGGGAGAAATCCCGAACGGGGCAGAATATTTTACTCCAAATAATTCCGTTTCCATATTGGCTTCTGCATAATTGTTGTTCAGATAACGCGGGCGAAGCAAAACTTCTCTCAATTCATCTGTATTCCGGTCTCTGTTGATGTTTTCATTACAGCCGCCATCCAAATATTCGAAAGCAAAACGGGGCATTTTTTTCTTGGCTTTTTCAATTAAAAGTTCAAGCGAAGCGTAACGGGTATCAAATGGAAATGCCATGTGTTATAAATTAAGAATTAAGGGTTGAAGCACTTTCATCTGATAATGCTGCTGCAGAAAAGTTTCGTCTATTTTCTTGTTGGAAATCACCATGGATGCTCCCAGTGCGGAGCCTAACGGCGAGTGGGTTGACATCACATTATAATGCTGAAAATGGTGGGACATCAGTTTCATAAAGACATCATTATCAGTAAATCCGCCATCGATATAAATATTTTTGATATCTGAATTTCCGATCGCATTGGTTATGGTATGGATCTGAAGATCCATTAATTCAATCATCAGCTGATGATAGGCTTCTTCGAAGGTGGCGAATGAATTTAGGTCGGTTGCGGTAATCATTTTCCGCTTCAGGATAATCCCTTCAAAACGGAAATAGATGTTTTTATTTTTCATTAAACGCAGGTACAGATCCTGATCAAACTGCACTTCCCTGTGGAAACCATATTCCTTTCCGTAATAGGCACACAGTTTTTCAACCTGGATTTTATATTCATTTCCCATGAAAAAACGGGATGCTTTCACACGTTTACCATCAATCCGCATGTAATTCAGGCAGTTGTTTTCGATATCTTCATCGGTAAGGCTTTCATCATTGAACGGATTCAAGGATATACTCCATGTCCCCGTTGAAAGCAGTAAAAAAGGTTCTTTTTTGCTTAAAATATAAGGCAATAGTGCTGAAGAACTGTCGTGGATTCCGACCCCGATCTTCATTTTTTTATTTCTGTATGAAGTGTTGATGCTCGCAGACGTCGGGACAATAGGCCCCAATAAAGCATCGATTCCTTCTTCATACACCCAGTCGTGATAATCTGCTTTATCATAATCCCACAAATTGGTATGGCAGCCGATTGACGTAAATTCCGACACACAAATTCCGGTAAACAGATAGGATAAATACTGTGGTAAATGAAGGCTGTACCGGATTTTTTTGAAGACTTTCGGATGCTTGTATTTGAGCCAGAACAATTGTAATCCGGAATTAAGCATTCCGGTCTGGGGCGAAGCGGTTTCGCGGGCAATTTTCAACTTGCTTCCGTGTTTTTCATAAAACAGATCAAGGATTTCCTGATCCATCGGTTTCGTGTAATTGTACAAAGGGGTCAGCACATTTCCTTTGTGGTCCAGGTGCACAAAACTGGCTCCATACGTGGAAAAATTGATGGCTTTTACATCAAAGTTTTCATCTTCAAGCATGGCATTAAAATTATCCTTGATCCAGTTCTGCAGTGCGGCAAGATCTTCAGTGGGGTAACCATCTTCATCGGCAGTAAGAGGAAGCTCGGTATATTCACGCACAACTTCCTTGTAATTTTTGTCAAATAAAAAAAACTTTTTATTGGTTTTTCCAATATCAAATACGATGGTTACCTTCTTTTTTTTAGACATTCCTAAGATGAATTTAATGATTTATGATAAAATGGTTATTAGTTTTTTTCAAAATTTGAGATAGCGTTTGTTTAAATTTGATGTAATAAACTTTTTTAAAGCAGAGTACGCTAAGATTTTTTTTGACAAGCTAACTTTTTTTAAGTTCGCAAAGGCATTTGACCTCGTCGAATCTTCGATTTCACTCAGCAAAGGTTTCAAAGCTTTTTAATTTGTGTAAAATTTAAAATTTGTTTAAATTCATTTTAAATTTTATAATTTCAAACCATTAAGGAGTGTTTAGACGGTAAGATGCTTAAAGAAAAAATCCACTGATTCTTAAGCGGCAAGCAATGCCTGAAATCATGCTCATCTAAACACTTTCAACCTTAATGATAAAAATATAAGGATACATATAATTAAACTTCCGATTGCACCCGGAAGTTGAAATTATCAAAATTTAGCCGGTTTATAATCCGGTTGCTTTGGTTTCAAAACCTCTTTCGGTAATTAAGTTTTCTCTTACTTTTAAGTTTCTGTAAGCCGCAACAGGATCCAGTGCTGCACCGGTTTTCGCTCTTGCTGCCTGTAATAACGGACGGACATCCGTTCTGTAAGCGTTCTGCAAAATTTCCTGCGCACGAACAACATCATTTTCCAGCTGCGCTGTTTTTAATGCTTTCTGGTCTACTAAAAGCGCCTGAGCATATGCAATCAAGATTGCTTCTAAAGACTGTAATAAATCTTCCAGAGGATCTTTGATGTTATGGCTTGCATCGATCATCCAGGCCGGATAAGGATTGTTTGGATTGTTTTCCATTCCGTATACCAATTCATTGAAAATCAAGAATAAAGCATAAGGTTTAATAGAACCAACCGTTAAATCGTCATCACCGTATTTGCTGTCGTTGAAGTGGAAACCACCTAATTTCCCTTTATACATTAGGGTGGCAACGATCTGCTCAATATTGGTATTCGGTAAATGATGGCCTAAATCCACCAAAGTATATGCTCTTTCTCCGCAGGCATTTGCCAGCATGAACGAAGTTCCCCAATCCTGGATAGTTGTTGAATAAAAATTCGGTTCGTAAGGTTTGTATTCGATGAACAGCTTCCAGTCTTCCGGCATTCCCGCATAGATTTCTTTTAAGCTTTTCTCCGTATTTGATAAAGCAGTCTGGAAATTTAACTGTCCAGGGAAACTTGCTCCGTCCGCCAACCAAACCGTTAAGCTTTTTGAGCCTAATTCTTTTCCGATCCTGATCACTTCTTTGTTATGCTCTACCGCGAACGCCCTTGAATCTTCATTCACAGCATTCAGAGAACCGAATTTATACGACTGTTTTGCTCCCGGCTGATCCTGGAATGTGTTGGAATTCATTGCATCAAACAGAAGACCGTGAGCCTCTGCTTTTTCTTTTATCGCTTTGATATCAGTCGGGATATCCCATGGAATATGCAGAGAAACGGCTCCCGCAGAATGCGTTAAAGCGTGAATCAACCCTACATCATCCAGTTTCTGCTCTAACGATGAAGGCTCGCCTCCGTAAGAAAACCTCCCGAATCTTGTTCCGCCTGCGCCTAATGCCCAGCTTGGAATTGCCACCTGGAAATCAGCAATTTTATCAACAATTTCAGCAACATTGGCTCCTGATTTTGTTAATTTATTCTGTAGAAAATCAAAGTCTGAATTAAAGTTTTCAACTTCGTTTTTATTGTATTGTTCAATGATATCTTTTCCTATAATCATAGTTTAATTTTAAAAATTGATTTTTAATCGTCAAATGATAATTTTATTTAAACCATTAAGATTTATTAAGTTGTTAAGGCTAATTAAAGGAAATAAATTTCTTAAGGTACGAGCTTAAATTTACCCGCAAATTCTTAATCTTACTTAACTTCTGAATTGTTCTTAATGGTTTAAATTTTATTTTAGATTAAATTGCAATCTAATAACTATTTTTGAATTTATCTTGGGAACGCATTGGCCATTCCTCCGTCTACATTGATGATGTTTCCTGTGCTTTTGTCTAAAATAGCCACACAAGCGAAAACTCCGTTGGCGATGTCTTCAGGAAGGATGATTTCGTTCAGTAAATTTCTTTTTGCATAAAATGCAGGCAGTTCTTCAACGGTAATCCCGTTTGCTTTTGCACGGCCTTCTGCCCATGAACCTTCCCAGATTTTGCTTCCTACGATTACACCGTCAGGATTCACCACGTTCACTCTGATTTTATCTGCTGCCAATTCTGCTGCCAATAATCTCGTCATGTGTTGTTGCGCTGCTTTTGCAGTTCCGTAGGCTATGTTGTTTGGTCCGGCAACCAGTCCGTTTTTACTTGCAATGTTTACAATGTCTCCTCCTAAACCTTGCTTTTTCATAATTTCCACACCACTTTTCGCCATTAAAAACTGTCCTTTTACCAGAACATTTTCTAACAGATCCCAATCTTTTGTCGTGGTATCTTCCAGAGATTTGGAAATCGCCAATCCTGCAGAATGCACGATGATGTCTACTCCACCGAATGCTAATACCGCTTCTTTAAATGCATCGGCAATCGCTTCTTCACTGGTTACGTCACACGGAACTGCAACCGCCTGGTCTTTGCTGTACTTTGCAGTCACAGATTCTACGGCTTCCTGATTCAGGTCTGTGAAAACAACTACAGCACCTTCCTGAACCATTTTATCGGCTATTGCCTGTCCGATCCCGCCGCCTGCTCCGGTTACGATCGCAACTTTTCTTGACAACGGTTTTTCTTTCGGCATTCTCTGAAGCTTTGCTTCTTCCAACAACCAGTATTCGATGTCGAATGCTTCCTGTCTTGGTAAAGAGGTATATTCTGAAATTGCTTCTGCACCACGCATCACGTTGATAGCATTTACATAAAATTCATTCGCGACACGGGTAGTCTGCTTATCTTTTGAGAAACTGAACATTCCCACTCCCGGATAAATGATGATCACCGGGTTCGGGTCACGCATGGCAGGGCTGTTCGGATGTTTGCAGTTTTCGTAATATTCTTTGTATTCCTGTCTGTACTGTTCGAAAAGCGGAGTCAGTTTTTCAAGAACCGATTTAGCGTCAGATAAATCTTCATTTTTATCCAATGTCAATACCAAAGGCTGGATCTTTGTTCTCAGGAAATGATCCGGACATGATGTTCCCATTGGTGCCAGACGCTCCAGATCGTTACTGTTGATGTATTCCAAAACCACTTCGCTGTCGGTAAAGTGGCCTACCATCCTGTTTTCAGATGAAGCCAGGCCTCTGAGCAAAGGCATTAACTGGGCAGCTTTGTTTTTACGTTCTTCAGCAGGAAGGGATTCTACTTTCTGCCCGCCGAAAACCTGTCCGTTTTCTACGATTTTTTTGGCGATATATTCAGAAGCCGTTTCAATTACTTCCAGACTGTTCATATAACATTCGTAGGAAGTGTCTCCCCACGTAAACAGTCCGTGGCTTCCCAAAACGATCCCACGGATTCCCGGGTTGTCTGCCAAACATTTTTCCAGCTGCAGACCCAGATCAAAACCGGGACGCTGCCAAGGCACCCAGCCCATGGTATCTCCCCAGATTTCTCTGGTAATAGCCTCGCTGTCTTTTGCAGCAGCTACGGCAATTAAAGCATCCGGGTGAAGGTGGTCAATATGTTTAAACGGAAGTAAACCATGCAGCGGCGTATCAATAGAAGGTGCTTTACTGTCCAGATCAAAGATACAGTGATCAAACAGGCCTACCATTCTGTCTTCGTCTGCCAGACCGTCATACACGTTTTTAAGGTTTCTCAGTCTTTCCGTATATAATCCGGCGATTCCTTTTCTGGTCAGTGTCCCGATGTCGCCACCTGAACCTTTTACCCACATTACCTCAACTTCTTCGTTGGTCAGCGGGTCTTTTTCAATGGTTTTGCAACTGGTGTTGCCTCCACCGTAATTGGTAATTCTTAAGTCTGCTCCTAATATGTTTGAACGGTATAAAAATAAAGCCACCTGATCATCCCCAAAAGATGCGGCTTTACTCTCGTCCCATAAATAATCTACGTATCTGAATGTTTTTACGTTTTCCATTTGTTTTCTTTTTGTTTCTGAATTTTAACCCAAATTTAGACTGTAGCAACTTGTACAGCATCCCGTACTATACTGCTGAACCGATTATTTAAAGATCATTTAACAATGACATTTATCACGTTCCGGTTCAGCTGTACAGTCATTAACATCGGGTTAAGATTGATTTAATATTTTTGATTTGGTGTTTTGGTGTTAATTAGTATCCCGGAAGCTGGGTAAGGTTCGGGTTGTCTACCAGCGGATGACCTGCAGACTGCGCGGCAAAAGGCAGCAATTCTGTTTTATTCGGCACAAATCCGTAGAACAGACCGTCTCCGTTACCTTCAATCCAGGTTGGATATACGCCTCCGTTTTCAAATGCCCCGGTTGGTTTTGTATAAATAATATTACCGACCTGAAGCTGATTGAAACCTTCAATAAATCCTACGGCTTTTCTTGCGTTCCCGTTAAATGTACTGGTGTACGCCTGGAACATATTTGCAGGATACCATTTGTCATCGGTGGTTGAAGTCTGTCCGTTTGCTAGTGCGATAGCCTTCAGAGTCGTCTGATACGCTGCGTATCCTGATGAATTGGTAGGAACTGCCTGAACCTGTGCAATCTGTGCAGGGTCTGTTAAATCAATATAAGTAACTGCCAGAAACGGATCCCCGTATACCTGTGTATTTTTGTGATATTTGTAAAGACGGTAAATAGGCGTATTGGCAAACTGCCCGGTACGGTTGGATAAGTTTTTCATCGCCTGTTTTGTCGCATCAATTTCACTGGCAAGACGGTTCATCCTGATCAGATCGGTACGAAGCATAAATTCGTCTGAAAACTCCCATTTACGTTCCTGAACAATGGCTGATTCGAACGCCTGCTGGCCGCTTGGTACGGCTAATGAACCGATTCCCGCACGGTTTCTAACCTGCTGTAAAGCTGCAATACCCAATGCAGTAGGGCCTCCATTTAAATAATTCTGTGTTTCTGCATACATTAACAGGACATCAGCATATCTGATAATCGGGATATTCAGGTTACGTGCATCTGCAGCCTGTGGCTCCACACACCATGAAATTCTGAATTTGCCCGGCATAATACAAGAGTATGTAGTTCCTACATCTACCCAGGTATCAGTCGCCTGACCTGTTCTTAAGAAGTAAATACTGTAAGACGTTGTGGCAACATCTCTTCGCTTATCTGCAGGGTTAAAAGACAGGTAATAACTCGGAAGGATAAACTGCAGGGCCTTACGGGAACCATAAGTCCCACCTCTTGAACCCGGATGTGCATATACTCCGAATGCTGAATTGGTATTCGGGCCGTATTCAGCGATGTGCCAGAGCATTTCCTGATTTACAGCTGAAAAATTCCTTCTGTCAAAATTAAACCAAAGCGCTTCAAAACCACTTTTGCCGCCCTGCGCCTGTACCAAGCTGTTGGTACCGCCGTTGATTACGGAAGCTGCTGCAGCATCGGCAATCTGGTACAGCTGCTGAACCCTTGCGTTATCCGGACGGCGGGACATGGTGCCTGCTGCTCCGGTATTCAGGTCCCAACGGAGAGAATATCCTGCTGCATAAAGTGCAATTCTTGCCAAAAGTGCATTGGTAGACTGTCTGTTCAGTCTTTCCGGTGTTCCGTTAGAAGCCGGCATATTGCCGATGGATTCCTGGATATCGGCAATCACCTTATCATAAATTACATCACGTGAAGTACGTTTAGGATATAGTGTACTCGGATCATTAGGGTCTGCCTCTTCCAAAGGGATCCAGATGGCAGGTACGTCACCGTAAACCCTGATCAGGTTATAATAGCAAAATGCACGGATGGCTTTGGCTTCTGCCAATAATGCATCACGCTTCGGGCTGGCCGGCATGTCCGGTAACCGGTCGATAGCAATGTTGGTTCTTTCGATCACCGCATACATGGCAGCATATATCCCTGTCACGGTATTCGGAGTGTAGGCATCATACTGGTAGTTGGCGATATTGTATTTTGAGTTATTGGTTGTTCCGTCCTCGGCAGAGTGCGTAACGGTATCCCCTGCTCCCAGCTGATAAAACATTTCCGTAGGAACCAGGCCTCTGTAAAGACCCTGAACGAATGCATCTGCCGTTTCTATATTGGTAAAAACCGATTCTGTATCAGAAGAGTTGTAGGCAGGCTGATCTAAAAAATCGTCGCTGCAGGAATTGATGGTGAGCCCGCCGATAAGAATAGACGGGATTATGATTAATCTCTTAATGAAATTGTGTTTGTTAACTATGTTTTTCATGACTGAAACAATTAAATATTAAAAAGTAAGATTGATACCCAAGACGTAACTTCTGGATCTTGGGAATGAAGAACTGTCATATCCCGGAGTAACCGCAACACCACTTGCTGCTGAAACTTCCGGATCATATCCTGAATACCCTGTAATGGTTGCTAAGTTATTAACTGTTGCATAAATACGTGCATTCGTCAGTCTTACCGTGCTTAAAAATTCTTTAGGGAAAGAATATCCTAATGTGACCATGGAAATTCTTAAATAGGAACCGTCTTCCACATAATAGGATGAAGGATACGTGATATTGGCTGTATTGGTATTGCTTAAACTCCAAAGGCTTGAGCCTTCATTCGGGTTAAGTTCTTTTAATCTTTCCAGATTGGTTGTTGCCTGGCCGGTGTTAGGATCGATAAGGTGATAATAATTATCCCCGAATTCTGTAGGAACATTCTGGAAAGCTGCGTAAGGGCTCAAACTCTGTTTGGTGGCGTTATAAATATCACCCCCAACGCTGAATTTCATAAACACCGCTAAATCGAAGCCTTTGTAAGAAAAATTATTGCTGATCCCTCCGATAAAGTCCGGTGTACCGTTCCCTATTTTTACCAATTTTCTTGTAAACTGATCTCCGGCAGCATTATCCGCTGCAAATTTCATGTCTCCCGGTTTAGGCGTTCCGGATGCAGGCTTTACGACACCCGCTTTCAGGATAAGTGTACCGTTTGGCCCCTGGGTAAAGTCATCAGTCGTATAAATTCCCTGATACACATATCCGTACATATCTCCTAATTCTTCTCCAACGTTGGCATAGTACGTTACCATCCCTGATCTGTTACCACCTACACTGAAGGTTCTGAAGGTTCTCCCCTCATCAAGAGACAATACTTTCGACTTATTAAATCCGATGTTGGCATCTGTAGACCATCTGAAGTTTTCAGATTTTAAATTGACTGAGTTTAAAGTGAATTCCATACCGGTATTTTTCATGGAACCGACATTCACAAACTGGCTTTTATATCCGGTAGATGCAGGAAGTACAGTTTCCAGCAACATGCTGCTTACATTGTTGTTGTAAAATTCACCGGTTAATTTAATTCTGTTGTTAAACATAGCCAGATCTACTCCTATGTTTGTAGATCTCATTTCTTCCCACTGTACAATACGGTTACCCAAGACACTGCTTGTCATTAAAGCTAAGTTACCTATTGTATTATTGGAAGGATAATCCGTTCCTATCACATTGGTTCTGAATACATTATTTGGGATACTGTTATTTCCCACAATCCCGTATTCAAATCTGAACTTCAGGTCGTTGACATAATTCTCAATTTTAGAGTTTTTCCAGAAACCTTCTTCGGAAACCCTCCAGGCCGCAGCTACGGATGGAAATATTCCCCATCTGTTTTCAGGACCGAATTTTGAAGATCCGTCCCGCCGAACGGTACCTGTTAATAAATAACGGTTATCATAGTTATAATTTACACGCGCAAAATAAGAAAGCAAACTAAGTGAAGACCTGTCTGCAGATTTATCAGCAACGGTAGCATTGGATATATCATCTAAGCCGTAATTTAAAATCGTCGGGAACCTTATCAGTCGCATGCTGTTGCTTTCATTCTCCTGATAGATAATTTCATTTCCGATTAACCCGGTGATTTTATGTTTTTCACCTAACGTCGTATTATAAGTTAAGGTATTGGTGATCTGGTAACGGTAGGCTTCAGAATTTCCGATACTTCCGTTGATCCCTGTATTTATAGGATCTGTAAGGAAAGCGCGGGAATTTCTGTCTGAAAATGCCGTTGATTTAGTGTTTGTCCAGTTATAAGAGCCTGCTGTCCTGAAAGTGAAATTTTTCAACAGATCAAATTCTAAACCTACATTGGCTAAAAATGTTCTGGCCCGTCTGTTTTGCGTAGATGCCGCTGTTTCTATGTATGGATTCTCTGTATCAAAACTAGAATCCAAAGCAGAGAAATCAGGGAAAGTCTGTGTATTGAATAACTGATCCTGAGTAAACAAGGTACCTCCCGTAATCGGCTGAAGCAATATTTTCTTCATTCCGGAATAGGCTCCTCCACCGTTTGTGGAATTGGAGGTAAACATTGAGCTGAAATCCAGACGGATTCCTTTATAGAGTTCTGAATTGACGTTGGCACGCAATGAGTTTCTTGTTTCGCTGAAATTCTGCAGCAAACCGTCCTGTTTGTTATAATTATAACTGATGAAAGTCTGCGTTTTATCCGTACCTGCAGAAACACTCACGTTATGGTTCTGTGTAACGCCTGATCCTCCAAGCATTTTCTCCTGCCAGTCCAGTGCAGGGGCAGATCCGTATCGGTTGCTGATCCTGTTGTATGCTCCTGTATAAAATCCGGGAGAATCTGTTCCTAAACTGTTATCAAACACATTGCTCCATTTTGTAGCGCCGCCGCTTAACTGGGCCAGTTCATACTGGTATTTTACATACTGCTCAGCATTGGAAACCATATCCAGTTTCTTGGAAAGCATGTCAAATGACATAAAAGAATTATAGCTGATGGTTACCCTCCCCTTTTTTCCGGTTTTCGTTTTGATCACAATAATACCGTTGGAACCACGGGCACCATAAATAGCGATGGCGGAAGCTCCTTTCAGTACATCGATGCTTTCGATGTCATTGGGATTGATGATGTTCAATGCATTGTCCAGCTGAAAACCGTCTACAATATACAACGGTTCCGTCCCCTGGGTAATAGAAGCACCTCCACGGATTGTAACGTTTGCACCTGCACCCGGTGCACCACCGGCAGTTACAATATTAAGTCCGGCCGCTCTTCCCTGTAGTGCCTGTAAAGCATTCATTGACGGTGTTGCTGCCAGATCTTTTGCAGAAACTGAAGATACTGATCCCGTTAAGTCTGATTTCTTAACTTTACCATAACCGATCACCACTACTTCCTCAATATCTTTTACATCCCTTTTCAAAGTATCATTTACCGCTTCCTGCCCCCAGACAAAACTTGTCGAAAGCATAAAAGCAGGAAACACGATTCGCTTTATATTCTTGTGTTTAATTATCAAAGACATATATTAATTTTTATTAGCGTTTAAATATGTCACAATGTACACTGTTAGAAAAGTTCTGGCATCCTGCCATATCCTGCATTATATAATTCATAATTTATCTTAATTATTTATCTACATTTATACTAAAATCGCGAATTTATAATAATTTAAATAAATATAATCCTATTAGATTTAAAATCTGATATTAAAATTAAGCTATCAAAATGTGGAATTATTTCCATTTTCATTTTACAAAAATACCATCTGCCGACACAAAAAAGACACTGAAAAATCAGTGCCTTACAAAAATTGAACTATATAAATATTAATGAAACTTTAAATAATACATCGGAATAATAATTTATCTTAAAGAATTTCCGTAGCCTACAATCAGAATGGAAATGAAGATAACAATCATTCCTGCGGTAATAGTCTTAATTGTTTTTTTGGAAACCCCTTTCCATTCTTTAATAATGATTCCCCATAAATTAGCAATGAAAATGATAAATGCCATGTGCAGAATCCATGAACTTGGGCCGTTCCCCATTTTACTCTCTCCCATTCCGTAGAAAAAGAACTGTAAAAACCACATCGTTCCTGCCAGTGCACAGAAAATAATGTTTTTTACCACCGGTACATTTCGCTTGGTATAATCAGCGTACGATTTATTTTTAAAAGCCAGATACAGGCATCCGATCAGATTGACTGCCATTCCGCCCCAAAGTACAACAACGTAGGTTACATTATTTTGAAAGAGGAATTCTCCCTGATCCGGATTGGCAAGTTTCCAGGCTTCATTGGCTACATTGGCCATTGGCTTTCCGGCTTCCAGTCCGAAATTGAAGCAGGCACTCAATACTCCCGATATGATGGAAACAATCAGCCCCAACCCAAATTTATATTCCGTTTTTACTGAAGTTCCGTGAGGATCTGTAGATTCGGTCTGCAGTTCTTTTTCTTTCATCATCCCTGCTTTTCCGCTGATGACAATTCCTATAACGCAGACAAAAAGTCCCAGTAATACAAACTGCCCCCATGGATTTGACATCATTAGACCTATATTATCTTTTCCCGATTGCGGAGAAAATTCATAAAAAACCGAAGGAACCAATGACCCGAATACCATACAAAGTCCCAGAATAATACTGCTTCCCAATGCAACGCCCAAATAACGCACGCCAAGGCCATACGTAAAACCTCCGATTCCCCAGAGTGCACCGAACAGAAACGTCAGCCCTAAAATGGATGAACTTTCATTCTGAATAATCTCCCAAAAACCGGGAATGGTAAGAAAAGCAGCCAGCGGCGGGACAATAATCCATGAAAAAATACCGCCGATCAACCAATAGGTTTCCCAGGACCATCCCTTTACTTTTTTATATGGCAGATAAAAACTCCCCGAAGAAAAGCCTCCCAGAAAATGAAAAAAAACCCCTAATAGTGCATTCATAATTATCGTATTGGTTGAATTTGAAAATTAATAAGATGTAATCGATTGCGCATCTTGTAGTGTCATGTAAAAGAGTGTGAAAAAATAATAAAATTAAAAGTAATCTGCAAGGGTTGTTTACATGGTGCTTTAAGAAGTTTATATAGAGATCATTTATTTTAAAATTATTTTTGATCCTTAATCTTCGGTTACTATATCTTAGAAAAAAATAAAACCTAACGGATTTTTAAAACCCGTTAGGTTTGAGTGTTGTATGACTTATGTAGAAAATACCCGATTTACTATATATGTAAGAGACTGTTATTTATTGTAACATACAATTTAACCGTTAAGGCTGTTTAAGGTTGTAAGAATATTAAGTTTAGCATTGCTTTTTTGAATAAGTATAAATATTGATAATCTTCGCCTGTTATACTTTAGAAAAAACAAAAACCTAACGGGTTTTAAAAACCCGTTAGGTTTGAGTGTTGTATGACTTCTGTAGAAAATGCCCGGTTTGCTAAATATGTAAGAGACTGTTATTTATTGTAACATACAATTTAACGGTTAAGACTGTTTAAGGTTTTAAGACTATTAAGCTGAGCATCGCTTTTAGCATTTTACTTTGAAAACGACGGATTTTCCTGATCCGTCTTAAGTATTAATTGCTTAACGGTCAAACATTAAATCTACTTCAATTTATAAACCTCGCTTCCGGCAAGCAATAAACAGCCTAAGCCATAGTCTTCAAAATCCGGTTCTTTGCTTACAGAAAGCGGCTGGCCGTCTTTCGGTTCTTTTCCGGTTCCCTGTACCCAGCCCAGAAAACCATTTGGCTGAACAGAATCTCTTGCAATCGCATTCCATGCTTTAACCACAACCGGTAAATAAGTATCCCTGTCGATTAATCCGTTATTGATTCCGTACGCCATTCCGTACACGAACAAAGCGGTTCCTGTCATTTCTTTTCCACCAAAATTGGTCGGATCATGCAAACTTACATTCCAGAATCCGTCCTCCCTCTGAATCGGGAGCAAAGCTGCCAGTAAATCTTTGTAATCCTGTAAATATTCCTGATAATGAGGATCAGATTTCGGTGTATCTTCCAAAGTTTTCGCCAAAGCAGCCACTACCCAGCCATTTCCACGGCTCCAGTAACAGTCTTCGCCATTGGGTTCTTTGTAAGGCGGCACAAAGCTTTTATCCCGCCACCAGATTTTATCTGCCTGGTTGTATAACCCATTTCCTCCATGCTTGTATTTTGTATATGCATACATTTCATAATTTCGATCAAAATACCTCTGCTCGCCTGTAATCCTGCCCAGTTTCGTAAAAATAGGCATTGACATCTGCAATGCATCAATCCACCACCAGTCATCTACTTTATCGGTAGCAATCATACTGTCCATGGAAGCTTTAACATTTTTAATTCTTTCCGGATGTTTCTTTCCGTCGATTTCATAAAGATCGATATAAGTTTGCCCGCAGGCCTGGTGATCGGCATTTCTTGTGTAAGTTCCACGCATCATATCCCATTTGTGGTGAGTTGCCCAGGACATTGCATAATCGTAATATTCTTTTTTGGAATCTACTTTGTACAATGCCATCAAACCTTCATAATACACCGCACGGGTCCACAGATTGCTTGGCCACACTTTTTTGCCGACAATGTCTTTTCCGGTATCCGGCCACTTGTTCATGAAATACTGATTGGCCCTTCTCGAAACTTCAAGAACCTCCTTCCTGTTTGGAATTTCAACCTTACTTGCAGTAGTTTGCTTCTGCACTGAACACGAAGATAAAACTCCGATGACCAATGCATAAACACTACTTTTAATTAATGATCTTTTCATATCTTTTATTTACTTTATATAATTTTTCAGTTCACAGTTCTTCAGTTGTTTAATTCCTATTACCACCAGTTCTGCATTCAGGACAGCGCCTGCTTCATTGGTATGCGTATGATCTTTCGGAAATAAAGCTTTTACTTTTTCCGGTCCCATTTTCTGGTACTTTTCGATCACCATTTCATTTAAATCAATAAAATAAGCTCCGGTCTGCCTTGCAACTTGCTGAGCCCAGATGCCATATTGATCTTTTTCGATTTTGCCTTTCTCATCAAATTTATTTCTTGGAACGGGAGAAACAATAATAGGAACTGCACCTTTATCTTTTGCTTCATCGGCATATTTTCTCATATAATAACCGTAAGTATAAACCGTTTCATTCACTTTACGGATCGGGTTATAAATATCTTTCGAATCTTCTCCGATTCCTTTGATTGTTCCTCTTGCACGCAACGTGTCTGCCAGTTCACCACCATCGTTATGGCCGAACTGCATCAGAACATAATCGCCTTTTTTAATGGTTTTCATAATTGAGTCCCAGCGGCCTTCTGTGAGAAATGTCCGGCTACTTCTGCCTCCTTTTGCATGATTCTGAATTTCAATTTTATCCGTATTCAAAAATACATTCATAAAGCTTCCCCAGCCCCAAAGCGAATCTGAGCCTTTCCCCGAACCATTTTGTACCGTAGAATCGCCGATGATATAAAGCACGGGTTTATCCTGAATTTTCTGAAATGAAACTCCTAAAAACACAGTCAGCAAAACAAAAGGGATCATCATTTTGATTTTCATAATTGATTATTGTTTAGGGTTTACTGTGTAAATATTCGGTTTCGGAATTTCTTTTACTGATTCATCAAGATAATAATCGGTATGCGGAGGCTGATTATAGCCTACATTCTGCCAGACAATGCTCAAACGGTATTGCGGATTGTGCATTAACGTATACAACCTGTGTTTTGTCGGAATGGTCGTAGAAAAAATTCTCAATTCCTGATTATCAGCCGTTCTGTACATCACCTCTTCACGCCAGTCTCCGAATAAATCGGCCACCAAAGCCGGATTTTTTTTTGTTCCGTTATTGGACTCGCACTGGAAGTTTTTAGCATCAAAGATCAAATCCGATTTTTCATTTTTCCAGTCCCATTTTGAAACATTAGTGCCGTCCAAAATTTCGCTTAAAAAATCGCTGTCCCAATAAATTCCCATATTGGCAGGCGGGTTTTTATCACTTATTTTTTTTCCTTTCGTATCATAAATTCCTTTCAGTCCGGCTCCGGCGGCCCAGGATTCTGAACCTTCGTAGTGGGGATCGATATTTAGAGACAACCCTCTTCCGGGACCTTGGAATTTCCCCTGTTTGCTATACACTGTAGACGGCAGTTTCCATAAAACCTTTCCGGTTTTCCCATCTCTGAAATGAGCACCCGCATCATCAAATCTTTCCTGAATATCAAAAATTTCCAATCCCGGATTGGTTGGATCTAAGTCACCTACGTGCAGTGCATCGCCGTGACCGTAACCTGTACTATTCAGAACTTTTCCATTGTCATCAACCGTCATTGCTCCGAAAACGATTTCATCTTTTCCGTCATTATCGACATCCGCAACCGTCAGATTGTGGTTTCCCTGTCCACGGTATTTTTTATTCTCCTCAGAACTTTCCGTATCAAAAAGCCATCGCAAACTGAGTTTTTTATCTTTATAATCCCAAGCTGCGATTGCGGTCCTTGTGTAGTACCCTCTCGACATAATTACACTTGGAGTTTTACCATCCAGATAGGCGACAGCTCCTAAAAACCGGTCGAGTCGGTTTCCTTTAGCATCGCCCCAGGTTTCCGTCATCTGTTCATCGGTTGGGTACAGACCGCCTGAAAACCTTGGAACCTGATAATTGACAGTATTGATTTCTGCACCGGTTTCTCCTTCAAAAACTGTCAGATATTCCGGTCCGGAGAGAATCATTCCGTTTTCATTGACGTAATTTTTTGTCGGATCACCGATGAATTTCCCTTTTCCGTCTTTGCTTCCGTCGGCGGTTTTCATTACGATTTCCGCTTTTCCGTCCTGGTCTAAATCATACACCAAAAACTGCGTGTAATGTGCTCCTTCTCTTATGTTTTTACCCAAATTGATTTCCCAGAGAAACGTTCCGTTCATTTTATAAGCCTGAATAATTGGCGCATCCGTAAACCCTTTCTGGCTGTTGTCACGGGATTCTCCTACCTGATGCAGGATGATTTCATATTCGCCGTCACCATCCAGATCAGCTACCGAAGCATCATTAGGCTTGTACCCTTCCGGTGTTTTCAGGGAAATTGAAAAATACGGTTTCTGATTGGCAATATATTTTGCAGAATCCATGTCAAACGATTGATCCTGCGTATTTGATTTGACGAAATAGGTATAATTCTTTGCTTTGTCGGCTGTCTTGTCTAAAAAATTAGTCTCGTGAAGTAATGATTTATCATTGAGCTTTTTGGTTACATTATTTTCTGTACGGTACAAATCAAAATGCGTATCCTGAGCTTCTGTTCCGAGCATACGCCAGCTCACAAAAACGCCCGAATCTGAAGGCATGGCAACGATTCCTCTTTTCAGATATTCCATCTGTCTTTGTGCAGACAGCAACTCTGAAAAAAGAATTGCACCTAAACATAATTTGAATTTTACATTCATAATTCTGATTTTTATTATTTTGGCTAAAGCCATATTTGAAAACCTTTTGCAAACGCTAAAGCCCACTTCTCTTGATAATTTGTGATGATTTAATCCTTGGGTTTGAAACCTTGACAAGGATTTTTTACGGTGAATCTATCTCTTACTTTCTATTTTTACTTTGAATCGATGAATCTCGTTCCTCGATTTCTCTCAACCCGACTTAAACTGAGCTCTTTTTATGAGGAGGAACGACGAACAAAAAAGCGGAAGCCCTTCGACAAGCTCAGGATAAATTACAGGCAGATTAAGCTGCCAAATAAATTTTATCATGCAATTCAACCGATTGCACAAATTCAATTATTTTTTGGATGTCTGCTTCAGCAACCACTTCACCCATTCTTCAGTTCCCTGCTCATTGGTAAAATCTGCAGGAAGTTTTTTGCCATCAATATATTCGTTGTAGCACCACGGATCTCCCAATGCGAAAACCGTCCCTTTGCCAATTTTTGCGATGGCTGCTATGTTTTTGCCTTCCGCAGACAATAATTCTTTTGCCGAATTTTTTACGGAAATCGTCGCCACTTCTTTCATATATAATTTCTGCTCAGAAAACACTTCATTCCCTGATGAAACGATCACTTTTCCCTGCTCAAATTCTCTTTTCTGAACACGGTTATAACTGTCTTCATTGAAATGAATTCCAAATTTTTCTGCCAGTTTATTGAAATTTTCAAACTCAGAATTTCCCTTATCGTTGCTCATTAAAACCAGAACGCCCCCTTTTTCAACCCATTTTACAAGGTTTTTAATGGATTTAGTGTCAATTAAATTAGCCTTTCCACCGTAAGCTTCTTTGTCAATATCGGCATCCACGATGATATAAATATTGGCATTTTTCAAATCTTTTTTAGTCGGAGCAGTCGCCAGTGTGCTGATTTCCGCGCCTTGTTTTTGAAAGATTTCTCCCAACAGAGAAAATCCACCGTTGGTCGTGTCATTCCACGTGTAATGCCAGGATTCCAATGCTTTGGTTTCTTTATTTTCTTTTTTTTCGTTGTTGAAAAAGTTGTCTAAAACGACTTTCGGTTTCTGCTGGGCATTGGAAAAACTGAATGTCAGCAATGTTCCCAGAGCAAATATTTTTATGATATTTTTAGTCATAATTAATTTTTATTTTGAATAATGAATTGGAATTAATCGAATTTCGCCATCCAAGCCTGAAGGCTGAACGTTCCAGTTAGAGGCATCAAACGGCTTGTAGTCAATATTCACGAAATTGATTTCGTGGTAATTCCGCCACTGGATTTTATTTTGATCCATATAACGGATTCTGTTGGCCATTAAATTACAAACTTCAATCTGAATGGTATTTTTTCCTTTTTTCAGGTATTTTCCGATGTTGATTTCAAACGGAATACTCCAGACAATTCCGGCTTCCTGACCGTTGACCATTACTTTTGCACTTTCGTAGAGCTTATCAAATTTCAACAGATAATCGTCTGCATTTTTTTTCTTCAAATTTAAAGTGGTCGTATACACTCCCGTTCCGGAGAAACTCTGTGTTGAAGGATCTTCTGTAAAGTTAGTCCAAGGTTCCAATTTCTTCAAAGTTCTTGTCTTCGGAAGATCCGGACCGCCTTCTTTGAAAGTCAGTTGCCAGGGTTGGTTTAAAGCAAGAGGCGCATCAGCTTTTTCAGTGTAATTCCATTTTGGAACTGAATTGTCACTGTTTTCAGAAGCTTTTATCATTAAAGATTCTCCGGATTTCAACTGAACTCTCACTGAATTATTTTGAGTCTGAGCAAGTCCAAAATCTCCATTTTTGGGATTCATCAAAGCAACTTGTTTCCCGATAAAATTCAATGGAATATCTTGATTAATTTCCTTTGAAGTATGGTTGACAATGTAATAATATTTCCCACCATCAAACTGTCTTCTCACGAATTTCAATCCTGTATCCGTCAGTTTTTCTCTTTCAATGTTTAAATATTCCAAAGCCTTCGCAACATCAGAACTTAAGATAATTTTACCTTTTCCAAAGTTGGCAAATTTCAAATTTCCGGCTTGATCTTGAAACGGAATCTGATTCCATAAAGATTTCAACTGCGTTCTTCTTTTCTCCACTTCAAAATTTCCGGGAATATCTTTCGGTTCATTTTGGAAAATAATGGATGCTCCGTTTTGAGCTAAATCCAAAATGTTTTTTAAAGTCGATTCTGGCAAATACATAAGTTCAGGAATAATTAAAACCTGATACGCAGAACCTTCTTTAGAAAACTGAATTTTTTGATTTTCAGATTTCGATTCACCAATCATTTTATCCGAAATCATATCCAGCGAATAGCCCATTTTACTGAGTATATTCAGATTTCTATACATCGGAGTGGGCACTAACCACTTTTCAACATTGTGAACTTTAAAAGTCACATCCTTCCCTTTCGGACTCGCCCACTGGTCGTAAACCGGCCAGTACATCAACAATTCGTTATCCGATTTTCCACTCTGCAAAACAGATTGAGTCCTTTCGATGTAAGAATTTAATCCTTTCAAATGAGGCCACAAACTGTTTTCAGGAACGAAATTCACCGAAGCATAAAAAAGCCATCCCGGAAACGGAACATCAGCCGGCGTATACGTTGTTCCGTGGTAAAAAACATGGTTGATTCCGGATAAAAACACCTGCTCTACTTCCGGTTTCGCCTGTGACCAGGAAGTTTTGAAATGTTCGGTCAGCCAGGTAAAAGTTTCGTTGGATGTTAGTTTTTTGCCCGTTACATGTGCCGCAGAAGAAGCAAATTTCAACATATTAAAATCAGGCATATCTGATTTCTGAACGTCAGCAGTATCTCTTTTCAACCCCGGAATTTCAAAAATAGAGCTTCCGAAAGTTTCAGATTCCGGAATGTCAACCGCAGCATATAAATCCAGCAGATTTCCCGGCGAACCGTGAGCCTGATTGGTATTTTTTGAGTTTTTTGAATGTGCCCAGTTGGTAAAATCTTTGGTAAAATTATTTAAGATCAGTTCGCTCAGCGTTTCCCTGTAATCCGATTTTACTCTTCCGGCAATTTCGCTTTCCTCATTGCTCACCAGATATTTGATGTACGGACTTAAATCATAGCCCCGCCTTTTTTTGAATTCATTTAAAAAATCCGGTGTCCAATCTGCATTGTAAACTTCATAACTGTCATTGAAAAAAGAACGGATTCCATAGTTGGAATTGCCAAATGCTTGATCGAACGTTTTCAGATAATCTTTGGTTGCATCCGGCGAAAAGTGGTCTAACGTAAAACCTTCGCCACCAGGAGCGGCTCGTTTTACTTTTTGTAAAGTCTTACCCACAAAAACCGCATAGATTGTCCATTTCCCTGAAGTTGGCTTCCAGTTTAGAGAACCATCAGCATTTACTTTTTCGGTTAAAACGACCGCTTCATTTTTTTCGTTGTAAGCGGTAATAACATCAAGTTTTATCGTTTTTAAATTCTTCTGTTTTTCGTCTTTCAGAACAATTTTATCTGCAAGTTTTCCCCCTGATAAAACCGTGTACGTCTGAACAATCATTTTAGTTGCAGCATCGGCTTCATCAACCTGTGGTCCGCCGATGGGCCAGCCCGTTCCGACAGACATATCAACACCCATATTCAGGGTTTTTGCTTTGTTGGTCGTGAACTGCAGCATTTTCATCCACTCCGGAGACAGGTAATTGAGATATTGTTTTTCAAATCCTTTCGCGCCGTAAATGGGAACGATTTCTACGCCACCAAATCCTGATTTTGAAAGTGTGGTCAGTTGCTTATCCAATCCCTTTTCGTCAACGGCATTTCCCATCCACCACCAGCGTGTCCACGGTTTTGCCGTTTCGGTAGATTTTGGCCACGGGTTTTGTGCGGAAAGGTTTCCGAAGGCAAAACAGATGAGGCTGAGACTGACTATATTTTTAATTTTCATTTTGTTCAATTTTGTAACCGGATTACATCCGATTTCATATTTCACGGGTTTCACCCAATGCTATTTATATTGAACCACTTCGTGATTCTGTAAACTTTATGCTTAACGGATCTTTCAATTTCCATCCGGCTTTAAAGTTTCCATGAAGATACTTTCCGGCCAATGAAATGTTTTAACATCATCCGGTTTATTGGGATCAAAATTTTTATATTTTTTTGAAAGGTATTTTTTTAAAGGTAAGTTTTGATCGACAATGGATTTCACTACACATTGTGCCAATTCGTACGCTCCATACGTATTGAAGTGTGTGTCATCTGCCAAAGCTATCGGCTGATTGGGATAGGCGTTTGCAGGATAATAGACAAATGCCTTCTTTGCTTCCTCCGGCCCCATAGCTTCAAACAGGGTTTTGCTCATCGCATTCAGATCGATTAAATCTGCTTTTTCTTCCTTTGCAATTTCCCGCACTGCATCAGGAAAATCATCCAACGTATTGACGATTTTATTATTTTCATCAAAGATCCTGCGGTTCATTGAAGTGACCAAAACAGGAATCGCTCCCAGTTCCCGGGCTTTTAAAATCCATTCTTTTAGTCTTTTTCTGTAACCTGATTTAATGCTGTAACCTGATTTTTGGTCGTTGTGCCCAAACTGGATGAAAAGATAATCTCCCGGTTTTATTTTCTTCCAGATTTTATCGATTCTATGGCGGTCTTCAAACGCTTTTAATGTTTCTCCGCTTTCGGCGTAATTGGCAATCACGACTTCATTCGGAACAAAAAAATACGGCAACATCTGTCCCCACGATGCCCAAGGTTCGTACTGTGCATCCACAACGGTAGAATCTCCGGTCAGATAAATGGTTTTAGCTTTTGTGTTAGGTTGAATAATGACCGAACAAACTTTCGGAGCTTTGCCATTGAATTCAATCGTCAGTAAATTATCCCAATGTAAATATTTTCTTTCTCTTGGCTTTAATTTGACAATCCTGATCTGAGTTCCGTCCTGATTTCTAATAATACTGTCTTTTACGTGAACGGTAATCTGTTTTTCGAGAACTTCACCTTGCTTTGTTTTCACATCGTTCAGCATTAGTCGACGGTTTTCTACCCGAACCGTTGCTTCTGATATTCCTTTAGAATCCCCAAGATTTAATGTAATATCATAATTGCCTTCAGGAATTATCACAGAAAAATAAAAGGGTTTATCACTGGTAATAAAATCTCCCGTTAAAGCATTGCCACC
>Ga0265798_10002775_pt1 | contig 25451 bp, 27 predicted proteins | sample P3T30metagenome_FD_192430 | JGI IMG/M metagenome (GOLD analysis project Ga0265798, IMG submission 192430) | Plant litter microbial communities from East Loma Ridge, Irvine, California - P3 T30 | ecosystem: Environmental > Terrestrial > Plant litter > Unclassified | place: USA: California...
CAGAGCAAGCTACACGTGCCAGTTTAGCACATGGCGCTCGCCATCGTTTGCCAGAGACTCTAGAGACGAAGCAGTAGCGCGCCCAGTCGCCTCGTCGACTACCAAATCATCTAGCTCTACATAGTTCTTGGATCCACGTGATCCACGTCCGAACACTTCCTTCACAGATTCTCCGCTGACCGATATATCTGGCGTCTTCTTGCTCAATTGTCGTGTGCTCAATCGGTTCCCCGAGCTCCCAGCGTTGGAAGGGTTCGATCTTGATTTGCTTTTACTCTGGCCCGTGTAGCCTTCCATCGCCGAGTTGAACGCCTGCCTGAAAATGACGCGAAGTACGGGAATCGAGGTAGCCACGATGGCCATGGAACACTCTGCGACGGCCCATATGATGGAGTTGTACGATTCATCTGTGGCTGTTAGCAATGATCCGTGCACGCCTTGAGATGCCTTACATGATACATCCTGGACTGTCAATTTCTCAATGTATGTGGATCTGATAATTGACGTAACTCCAGCTCTTCGACCAAGTCAGCGCAGTCTTCAATCCGGCGATGCATGAACTTACAGTATTCCCAGACTCATGGCGACACCTGCACCGATCTTCTCTGCGGTACGCATTTGCAGGTTCCAAAGGATTTTCCACGGCAGCACAGCAAGACACACATCCATAAGTGCTGACCACACTGCGTCGCATGTCAGCTAAGGAATCAGGGTACACACTTTGAGGCTGTCTGCTCACCAGCTTGGAAACGCCCATACACGACAGAGGGATGCTTGTCAATGCACTCGCCCGGTATGAGGTCCACAAAGGTTTTGGCCAGCGGTTTGCATTGTACCCATGGTATGACGGTGGCAGGGACTGCGAAAATCGCCAGGGTAGAGATCGCAAAGATTACGAAAAGTCTGACCCGTCCGTCCGTCAACCGAAGCAAAGTGAGTCCAAAGGAGATCTTGCTGAGCGCAATAGCGACGGTATATATCGTCAGTTCCGCCGCGCCGATATACATCATTTTATCAAGATTGCGCAAATCGACTAGCGTGAAGATTAGCGTTCCGAGCTGTGAAATGTGCAATTCTCCTTTGGCAACTTACGGTCAAGTGTATGTTTTCCGTAGCCTATGTTGATAGACAGTTGGTTTATGGTAACTTGGACCAGAAGTAAGATCTATGTCGTATGAGTCAGCTGCTCTTTGCTTAGGGATGTTGTGGCACTTACCCAACTGACGGAAAGTGTGCAATCGTCCAGCCACAGCTTCCCTTGACGCTGCCGAATATAAAGCCGCGAGAACAGAAAGACTGCGGAAACAGAAACGAGCGACCAGGTGACGACGGACATGAGCGGTCCATGGCTCTCGTCTGGGTTGCTAACCCAAGAATCGTAGGCAGCCATTTGGATTGGACTCAAGAATAACGCAAAGGAGAAGGAATTGAAGCGAATGCTCCTTGGCGCTATATCAAGATCCAGTTGTGGTGCTTCGTTACGATGCTGACGTGGGACAAGGATCCAGTTTATATCGAACGATGTCGAGTATACTTAGGGTTGCGGATGTAATTTGGCCACCTGGGTAGTGGCCGGTATTCACCCTTTTCCTTGGGTGGTGGGTACCCGGCTGAGATCCGTCTCCTATAACGCAAACTAGAACATTGGGGCTGTTCTGAAGTACAAACTTGGCATATGCTTGTGGGGACGCTTAGAATAGTACGTAGGTATCATTGTTCGCCGCCAATCATGCAGTGGGGTCTCTCTGCGCGAGGCTTGAACTCGCATGCGACCCTACTTGGAGCCCACGCCGGGTAATGCACCGATCTTGTTGCATTGGTCCCCGAAAGTGGTTTGTTACCCATGATCGGCTTTTGGAAACTATAACGTCTTCAGTCCGACGTTGTCCCTGCGTTGGGCTCTGACTTGGGTAGCGAGGAATATACCTTCAACCTCCTAGCACGTATGAACGACGGCCTAGGTAGACATCATGCCCGCTAGACCACATGCGCTGGTCTCGGATGCGTCTTGGCCCGATGTGTTATTGCCGGCGGGTTTACATGCCCAGGTGTTCACCTGCGCAATCTCCATTTCCGCCGCATGGAAGTAGGGCGAGGGCGGGATGCATAGATCACTCAATCTTCTTGCAGCCTCACGCGTGTTGAAAATAGATAACCCGCTTTTGATCGATGCGGGCAACGTTCATCATCTCTGTACAACGTTGGTCAGCCAAATGCGGTAAAAAAGGCGAGATCTAGCTGCCGATCTAGAGGCTTAACTACCTAGGTACCCACCCGAACACGGTCCGGCGCGCTTGGATCGCCGTTCAGGGCTCAAAAGTCTTGGGACACTCGCTCGACATTCCTACGATGTACCCAGTGCAAGCCTAACTTCTTGCCTAGGCAAGGCTCGAGCGCTTTATTCTCCTTAACACCAGTCGCGGGATTTAGCAAACCCGGGAACGGACTGAACCATATGGCTCGCGCGAGCGGATTACGGCTGGTCAAGGCGTGCAGAGAGAACGCCCACGTCGATCTCTTTGCTCAGGCCCTCCACCCTGCGATTTGAAGCAAGTAAAGCGGGCTGTCATGACTGTGCTGGAAGGTACCTGACCCCGGATTGGCATCTCTATCGGCGACAGTTAGATGAGAGTCATGGCGGCCCACGTATGTGCAGCACTCATTTGCCACTATGAAACTTAAACGATCCGTCCCTGTCGCTGACCGCATCTTCCTCAATCCAACTACACGTCCTTCCTTCACACTCTTTCCCGAACATCCGAGCTTGTTGTTGCAAACATGAGGGTCTCAGTACTATGCAGCGCAACGCTCTTCTCATTGGCGACCTTCGCCTTCCCTGCGAGCATGCTCAAAGGCGACATCAGTGAAGCGACCCTTGCGGAAATCACCGCTTTGACAGAGAATATCTCAAGAGATTTCGAGAGCAAGCGATCGGGTACCCACGTCAAACGTGCATTCAACGCAGAGGCTCAGCGCATCAGTATCACTGGTGACCATAAATACGTGAGTAGCCCTACCGAGATGCGCGACATGTAGTTGCATTTGCTAACGACTTCGTTGTCAGATTGCGCCAGGCCCCAATGATCTCCGTGGACCCTGTCCTGGTATCAACGTGATGGCAAACCACGGTTACCTTCCCCGAAATGGCATCTCCACAATCACACAAATGACGACGGCCGCCAATGAAGGTCTGCATGCCTTTACGCTCTTATTCACGGACTGCTAACAACGTCAGTGTTTGGCATGGGCCTGGATCTTTCCGCATTTCTGGCAGTCTACTCCGCCGTCATGGCCGGTGATCTCACCTCCTTTTCGATTGGCGGCAAACCTAAGACTGGTGGACTCCTAGGCGGTGTCACCTCATCACTCGGCCTTCTCGGAGAACCACAAGGCCTGAGTGCGTCACACAACCGCTTCGAGGTTGATGGATCGCCCACGCGAGGGGACTTGTACTCAACGTATGTCATTCCCGTTTCTTCTGCATGTTGCATGGTCAGCATAACTCATTACTCGTAGTGGCAACCCCATCTCTCTTAACTTGGACTATTTCGAGCAGCTCCTCTCTATGCCTCTCGGCGAGAACGGGATTGATATCCCCGTCTTGACCGCGTTCCGCCTTGACCGCACGAAGCACTCGATTGCTACGAATGGACATTACTTCTCAGGCCCACTCACGGCCCTTGCGCTTAACCCCGCGACATATCAATTCACCTACCGTTTCTTCGCCAACCACACTGCTGAAAACCCAGAAGGCTACCTTGATGCCGAGACACTCATGTCATTCCAGGGTGTTACTGGAGAGAAAGGTAATTACAAGTGGGCTCGTGGGCAAGAGAAGATCCCCGAGAACGTGAGTACCCACGGTAACACCATCCGCTTGCATTCGCTAACACACATCACAGTGGTACCGCCGCGTCATCGGCGACGACTACAGCATCCTGGCCTTCACTTCCGAAGCCCTTTCGCTCGAAAAAGCCCACCCCGAATTAATCCGAATCGGCGGAAACACTGGCCAGCCAAACACGTTCACTGGCGTCGATGTTGACGACTTGACAGGCAACGTTCTCAACGCGCAGACGCTTCTCGAGGGTAATAACCTAATGTGCCTTGCGTTCCAGGCTGCCAGCGAAGCTGCTCCTGACGTCCTCCGCGGATTAGTTGGCAACGTCTTGATCGCTGTGCAAAAGTTGGCTTCTGTTCTAGACCCGATTATTGCGGAGCTTGGTTGCCCCGAGCTGATTAAGTACGATGCAACCCTGTTGAAGGCTTTTCCTGGTGCCGGAAGTGGGATGTAGAGTGCGACTCTATGTCTAGCGAACATGACAATTAGACTTTTTGCCTTCAAACCCTTCTTGTATTAATATCACGAACCTTTTATCGACCTTACTTGTCTTTGTGCCACACGTGCTTCAAATTAACGAAGTGAGATGTAATAAACTACCGTGGTATTCTTCCGCTATTCGATGCTTCTCGTGTATGCGTATATATCATGTATCTATCGCAACGCATTAGATCTCTAGTATCTCCCACTATCAGATACTTTTCCGCGCCATCTTGGTTTCCGTCTCTACAGCATCTTCTAGCGAGTTAACGGCGATATGCCATGCTTCTTGTGGAGGGAAACGTCGTCTGAAACCGTGAAGATCACGACGAGTATAGAGGAGACGAAGAGATTGAGCCTCTGACATGGTAGACTGAACTGTGTGGGCGTGGCTGAAAAGTGTGAACACGTTAATTAGGATTGATGTACACTTGCATGAGCGCACTATCTACTTGCTATGTGTATTACTGTAGCATATGTATTTCCTCATATGCTTCGCAAGCCAGTCCTGTCCTCCTCAAACAGAGGACGGACTTGTCGTATAGTCTACCTTGCAACGAGGCGTACGACTTGGTTTCTTTTCCTGTCAACGACAGCAGCTTTGCCAGCAAGTTTACTCTTCAAGCTTTATGAGAGCTGCGGTGGGTATGCCTCTGCCTTGTCATGTCGTCTTGCATTCCAAGGTGACGTATCGCTTTTATGACTGGGAAGGAATGGCCTGTTCATCCACGATACCATCTGTTGCCCAGCACAGCCGCATGCTTGCGCCGGCTTGTTGATGTTTCCACCGTAATGCCACCCAGCAGACTCAGTCGCCGCCTTCCTCTTCTTTCCGCTTTTCTTCTGCCTCAGCCTTCTTCTTGTCCTCCCATTTCTGTTTCTTTTCCAACAGCTTCTGGAGATTCTTTGCGCCGTTAAAGACACCATACGTCTTGGCACTACACGCCGCACATGTGGGATCTTTGCGATATCTCTTCAAAGCGCAAGGCTCGCAGAAGTAGTGTCCACACTTGGTGATGATGGGGCTCTTGTAGGGCGTCTTGCAGATGATGCAGACAAACGGTATCTTTTCGAGTTGCGCCAGATCCATTCCGTCTTCGTCCTTTTCCTTCTCATCCCTGTTGGCAGAAGCGACAACGGTGCCTCCAGGTTTCTTGCCTTTGGTCGACATCTCCCACTCGCGGTCTAGCTTCCAGCCTGCCGCGTAGTCTTCGCGCGCGTGCAAAAACTTGCAATTGTCGCCGAAGCCACAGAAACCAGTCTGCTTGTAGTCCTTGCACACATCCGGCGTGTAATCTGTAACGGTAATCGTCCGTATGTTTGTCGATGCTTTCATGGGTCCTACTTGGCGACTGGGAGCGTCGGGGTTCTTCTCGATGAGTTGGTGAGGCTTCGTTCGCGTGCTGCCGAGCAGGTTCTTGGAGCTGAGAGCGTCTCGGGCATTTTCGTCGTACCAGTTTGACTGCTTCGTCGCATCGTTGCTTGCTTCCATGACCGCCGAGCGATTTGCTGCGTATTGCGTTGTACTTGCAACTGCCGCGTGCGTCTTCTGGTCTGCAGTCGACGCCTTGAGTGCGTTGTCGTTGACTTTTCGCCGCTTCACCACGCGGCCATGCTCGCCCTCTCCTTCTGAGCCGGAAGAGAAATCCGAATCCGACTGCGGCGGCGGCGGCGGGGCCACCTTCCGGGGCGCAGCTTTTGCTGCTCGCTTCTTGAACTTGACGACGGGTGCTTCCATGCCGGGGGTTTCGTGGGTGGCGGAGGTGCGAGATGTTGGACATGTAGGAGTGAGGCACAGAGAGGCAGCCCAGCTGTGGCTGATTAATTCGACGTCACGTGATGCGGTCCGGAATGCCGGTCGTGGGGTAATGCGATGCGCGTCGTGCTTGGGTTGCTCCAATCGCACACGCAAACAGCCCCTCGGCCCGCGGCACTACCACGACAGTCTCGCAGTCTAGGCAGCAGACGTGCAGCAAGTGCCGGCGCGAACCAATGGAGGCGCAGACGTAGCTTTGTTGATGTTGTGGATATGTTATGGGTATCAGCGCTGGCTCCATGGCGAAAGCGTGAAAGCGGCAAAAGCGCACGGTCGCCTCATTTCGCTCTTGTGCACAACATCATGCGCTCTACCATGATCCCTCCTCTGTCGCCTCTGTAGCCCCTCCAGCCCGTTCGGCATTCCCTTGTTTTTCTTTCTTCGCCATCCCGCGCCCCTGCCTGGGGATGCGCCTTTGCTTCTTTTCTCTAGTGTGACGGAAACGCGACCGAGTGCCAGCAGCCGCTGCCGTGTCCCCAGTCGCTTTCCCGCGCGTCCTTGCCCCCCAAACCCTTTGTGCATTACACCCACAGCCCGACAGAGTGAGACGTACCATCGCTCTTGTCTCTAATACTACCCGGAAAACACCCCCGCCGCCGCCTGCCGCCGCGACACGCGCTCGCCGCCCACTCCTGCCCTGCACCGTTCGCCCAACGCATCCCGTCTCCGCCCGCCGTCCCGGGCACGTCTACGTGGAAGCGGGGGAGCCACGCCAGGAGATGACCCAATAGCAGACGCATCCAGCGACTCTTCATGGCTACAGCAAATCCTCCACCGGGCGCGCTCTCGGTGGAGCACCACAATGGCGCCGACCCCTTCCTCGCCGCACCGCACGACGCCCACCGGCAGCGATACTCGGCCTTCGACAACTCGCAATTCTCGCTGTACTTGAACGGATCCCCCCTACAGGCCAAACGCGCTCTACAGGCACACTTGGCAGAGACGACGCGCAGACTGCAGGAGACGTCGCATCTGGGGAGCGCGCTTGTTCAGCAGAGAAAGGAGCTAGAGGACAAGCTGCACGAGGTCGAGCAGCAGCAGCCAGACAACGACATCGGGCCAGAGCTGCGCCAGAGGCTGGCCGAGCTAGAAAAGGAGTTCAACGAGGTTGGAAGGGAGACGGCTCGCGCCTTCCTCCCCAAGTCTCGCGTACCCAGTGGCGAGACGGATCCCACTGCCGGTGGCTCCATCTACTCCAGCGACGCCATCCAGTCACCCACCAAAGTGAGCGTTCCGTCGCGGAAGCAGAGGAACCAGCAGCCCAGCCGCATCAATGACATCGCCCTGGCCACCGAAATCTCCACCTCTTTGCTTTCCCAGCTCAAGGACCTCCAGGCCGTCCTCCTCGAGAAGGATGACGCCCTCAAGGCGGCTGATCTGGACCGATCGCAGCTCGAAATTGAGGTCGAAGGCTTGTCGCAACGTCTGAGAACATTGGACGAAAGCGAATCGCGACTCAAGGACGTCAACTGGAATCTTGAGACACAGGTTCGCGAGTCGGAAACACAGTTCAAGTCGGCCGCAGACAAGGAGCGAAGCCTTAATCATGCCTTGGATCTCGCACGTACCGAGAGGTCCACTTTGGAGAAGGAGTTGGAAGATTTGAAGCAGATGTATACCAAGCTCAACGACGATCACATCAACAAGACCAAGCAGCACGAGACGGAGCTCTCTAGTCTGCGGCGAGTCGCGGCCATGACGGAGACGGAAAAAGGTGCAATGCAGCGCAAGGTCGAAGAGCTCATGACAAAGAATCAAGAGCTGGCTCAAGCTGTCGCTTACCGCGCAAGATCAGAGCATCGTGGCCGATCTGACAGATCGTCTGATGACGACCGTGGTGTCAGGCAGCAATCTCAAACGCCTGAACACTCGCCTGAACCGTCTCCAAGCAAGGCCACTCCGCGCCACGGTATGCTCGAATCGGAAACACTCAAACATTCGCTTCAACACGCCCACCGCATGATTCAGCAACTCAAGAACAATATCCATCGCGAAAAGACCGAAAAGATCGAACTGAAGCGCATGCTCCAAGACGCTCGTGATGAAGTAGACGCTACCCGCGCTCAAGTTGGACCTGGTAGCGCAAGCAAGCGAAGGAAGAGCGACAAGGATGCTTTCAAGAAACCCGCTCGACCAGATCGTCTTGGGGCCTTGCGCAACGTGTCGCACGAGATTGTAGAAGACGACGAGTGGGAAGAGCAAGAGGCCGTGCCCGACACCCCAAGTCGGCCACCGCACCCATCGAACTCTGTACCGGGCTCCTTTCCAAATGCACTCAGCTCCGTCGCGGGAACGAGCGCATACGAAAACCTCGACACTGCCAACGAAACCTCAGATGCTGCTTTCGAGACTGCCAACGAACGCGACGGTATGGCAACTGAGTCCGACGCATTCCAAACCGGAGCCGAGACCCTCGACGGAGACAGCAGCGACCAGCTGACTGAGACCGAGGCCGGCCCTTCCAACTCTGCTGCCCGGCGTAGTCGACCCTCAATCTCACAAGCTGGTCGCATCAATTCCTACCGCAGTACTGCTTCTGCCTCTGGCGATGAATACGATTCCGATTTCAGGACTCCTCTTCACCACAAGACTTCGCGCTTTACGTTAAGAGCTAGAGACAGCAGTTCGCGGAGATCGACGCCGAGAGGGTTAGATTTCTTTGCAGGTACGCCCCCAGCGTCAAGAGACTCGCCCGCGGGCTACGTCAGCAGCAGCAACGAGAACACTCCCGCCCAAGGCAAGAGTCTATTGGCAGAACTCAACGACCTGAGTGGCGATGACGATGATGCTAGTTCCATCGAGGGATCACCAAGTCGATCCAGTGTCGTATACTCAAGCCATGCCACGCCAGATCCACTAAGAAAGGCTGTTCTCGGAAGGTCGCTTCTTCAACCCGATGCTCCCAGGCCAACTATGGTTGATTCGGGCACGATGACCGAACAGGATGCCCCCGAGCCTATTTCCATATCCTCTATATCGAGTCAGAACACAGAACCGTATGCTGCTCGCTTGCCTACATTACAAGTCTCTGCCCTGCATTCGCAAGGCACAAGCCCGCGAGCTTTGCCTCGTCAAAATCTCGACGTCTCCATGGTCACCTCACAAGACAGTGAACCCAAGCTTGCACTTCGGCCAGCCCTTGGCTTCTCTTCCGTCTCCGGTCATGCTACCAGTCCCCAACCCCCAGAGATACCTCAGCTGGCTGTGTCCTCTCTTTCAAGTCAGGGGACCGAGCCAACAATCCCTTCAGCTCCGTTGTTCGCATTATCTCCGCTTCATGCACAAAACACGGCGCCACATGCCGTACCCACTGCTCCTCTGAATATGTCGTCAGTGGCTGTTCATAGCACCGAGCCTCGCCTTATTGCTCCTCCTGCTCTTGGGGTGTCGACAGTATCGTCTCATGGCACTGATCCTATTGTACCAGTGCTGGTGAAGGACATTACACCTTCTTTGGACATCTCCTCCATTTCGCATCAAACTACGGAGCCGCGGAAGGCGACTGCCCCAACCCTAGTGGCTCCAGCAGGTCTTTTTACGTCTGCTATCTATGCACAATCGACCGAGCCCGCACAACTAGCCGAATATGTCTCGACAACGGAGTCAAATCGAAGCCCTGACGATATGCTTCCGGCATCTCCTGCCCAAGATATCGGTCACAGAGAAAAGCGTGCACCACTCCAAATGTCAAGTTTGTCTGCCCACGAGACTGAGCCTAGAGTCACACCCTACAAGCCGACGTTGTTACAGATGTCACCTTTGGTGTCTCGCTCGACTGAGCCCAAGGATTTGCCTCGTGTGGTCCTCTCTGCATCTTCTACGACATCGACTCAGTCGACAGTACCCCGCGCGCCGGGAACCAGTAGACAACAATTCTCTCCACTTTCTGCACAAGTCACGAACCCTATTGCGCTACGACAGCCGCAACTCGTGTTGTCCAGTTTCTCCGCTCGCTCTACGGACCCGGTGGCAGTGGCTAGAGCAGATCCGTCACAACTATCTTCGTTGTCGATCCAGGCATCCAATCCCATTGAACCTTTGAGGGTAGCACCGTCGACCATCTCCGTACTGTCCTCGCTGACTACTGAGCCAATTGGACCCGAGCGGCCAATTCTCGCTAATTTCTCTGGGGTTTCGTCTCAGGCCACCACACCCGTAAAGCCAGAACAGATACCACTGCAATTGTCAGCCGTCTGCGTACTGCAGACCGTGCCGATCCCACTACCTGTTCCTTCGGTGTCTCTACATCACAGTTCCGATGTGTGGACTGTTCAAGACACTCAGCCTGAGTCGCCAACGCTCCCGGCATTTTTGCCAACACCGACAAGTCGGCCATCCACAGCAAATCGTGTTTCTGTCCCTGCTATGACATTGTCCCCTGTTGCTGCGCAGGATACTGAACCATTGGCTCCTCCGCGACCTGGTACCGCTCATCGGGCCGCCGCGCCTTCCGTAACCACTAGTGCTTCTTCTCAGACAGAAGCATCGGCGAATAAGCAAGTATCCACGCCCAAGCTCAGCTACTTCGATACTCTACTATCTTGGAATAAGAATACCACGGACGCTAACACCCCACCGGTTGATAGCAGGGATGCTAGCACAGCCTTTCCACCTGTCAGTGTCAATGCCGCCAGTAAGACTCCCCAAACGCCAATGGCCGATGGAGCTACACAGACAATGGTGTCTGCTCAGCAGATCGACAAGCTGCTGCTTGCTCGAAGTCAGCGATGGAGTAGTTTGATAACCACGTCCGGGCTTGAAAAGTCGCTGTCGCCGCCGGAGTCGCCTAGCAAAAAGTATGTCAATGAGACAAGTCGAACACCCAAACGCCCAGGCAGTTCGGGGAGCATGCGCTCTCGCGCTGCAACGCCTCCTCCTCTGCCTTCGGATCATAAGGAAGTCATCGCCGCGGCTTCTCTCAAACCAATCTCCCCAGGCACAATGGGCCCGCCTACAATGCCTGCATCCGCCTACAAGAAGCGACCGCATACGCCTACCATCAAGACTGGTAACAACACTCTCACTCCCAGAACAGGCGGGACCACACCGCGTGTGCGTCGACAGTCACAGCGTAGCGGAGCGTCTTCACCTCTTAGCCGGAGGTCATCACTATCTTCGTTTACTTCGGAAATAGACCAACGCTTCAATATTCCAGGGGGGCCGTCTTTTGCTGCCAATGGATTGCCACCCGGTGCGACAGATCCGCGCATGATCCAGGCCATCACTCAGACGATGATTGGCGAATATCTGTGGAAGTACACTCGCAAGACTGGGCGCGAAGGCATGTCTGAGAACCGTCACCGGCGTTTCTTCTGGATTCATCCTTACACTAGGACACTGTACTGGAGCGACCGAGACCCTCAGAGTGCCGATAAGACGACATTGAAGGCTAAGAGCGTAGCCATCGAATCTGTTCAAGAAGTCGACGACCCTAACCCTCTACCTCCTGGGCTTCACCAGAAAAGCTTGCTTGTCGTCACACCTGGTCGATCGATGAAGTTCACGGCTACAACAGGTCAGAGGCACGAGACGTGGTATAACGCTCTGAATTATCTGTGCCAACGGGTCGACGAGAACGATCAGCAAAAGTCGCCAACGAAGTCTGATCAAGACCAGAAGGCAGCTACCGCAGATGAGATTCAAGACGAGTTCAATGGCGGGTATCGCAGCTCTTCTCGGCAAACAGGCCGTTCAAGAGGCTCGATGTCCTCATACGTTACCCGGCGCACATCATCCCGCGATTATGGCCAAGTGCCCACGATTCGACAGTCGCATGTTACACCACATCGTGCAACCTCGACCGAGCCGCTGGCGCATGGATCTGTTTCCAGCCGAATCAACAGCATGCTCCGACCCAGCGTCACTGCTTTACGCGGATCCTTCACTAGTCGGCGAAACAGCAGGACCAGCGCTACAGAGTCGGCCACGTACGAGGAACCCAGCGCGTCCAACATGGATCTCAGTCGTGATATCCATGACCATGTTGAACGTGATCAGGACTTCATGCCCAACGTCCGAGCATGCTGCGATGGTAAGACCCCTTGATTGTTTGCATCAGTGTAGGAAAGCTAACGAGTCCACAAGGCAAGCACGATGTTGCACATCTTCATCAACATTCAATCAAAGGTCGGCACGTCAACTCTTCAGCTTCCAGGCCTTCGCTCTTCGGCTCCATAAGTTCGCGCGCGCAATCCCGAACTGAGTCTCGCACAGAGTCCCGGACTGAGTCACGTACGGAGTCACGTACGGAGTCGCGAACTGAGATGCGCAACGAGCAGCTGCGCCATCAGGCTGAGATGGAGGCAGCGAACTATGGAGCTGGTGCATAATCTCACCTTATACCTGAACCTTTCCTATTTTGTCATCCGCGTTTGTCCCGCACGACGCTTCTCTAGTCATCTGGTCTAACTGACGGTCTCTTTTCCTTTAGCACTAGTCGTTGCGTATGGGGGCCATTCCCATTTTCCTATGTATCTATCAATTCATCTTTCGGCCTTTGGACGTTACACCTCGGTTTGGATCCGGACGAAGCAGAAACTCAAATTCGAATGCGGATTCAAGGAGATTTGTGCATGGCGTTCAACGGTGAAGTATTTCCTGTTTACTCTGCGCAGTTCGCTCGACTGGGGTTGGAGCTGTACACTGAGATGACCTGACGCTTCCCACCTAGACTAGTCTCCGTCTTGTCTCCGTTCTACTAGAAGCGCATCTCAAACATATGCGGCCGATTCGTTTTTCTCCCCTCGACCTGCAACATTCAGAATTGTTTTACTTGTATATTTAGCATAGGGGCGTTATGTAATGTCTGTACCTGGGCTTAGAAGTATAGCGTCGACAGTCTCTGGTCAGATTGATAAAAAAATAAAACAAGATCGAGATTGATTGCACATTGCATTTCGTCCTTATGGTGCAGATGATTGCTTCTTGCCAAGAGCAAAACTAGACACAATGTCAAAACAGGCTGCAAGAGGGGTCGTCAGTGTGCTATGAATGGAGCAATCGTCTTGCAGCACCAAAACAAATCAAGACGGGATTGTGGCGGTCCCGAATTCCAAGTGGGTACGCAATAACGCCAAGACAGTAGGCCGGGACACTAAACTTTTGCTCCAGCCAACGCGCCTGTCACGTTGAGTCTTTCTTCGACCACGACAACACGAACACCAATCGCGCATCTTGTTTCTGTCAAATCTTCACTTCTGCAACTGCGGGGCAGCATCTGTTTCTCTTGGAACATCGTATATTACGCCTAATAAAATCTCGCCCCGACAAGACACCAAAGCGCGCCACGGCACGCCGTCTAGCTCCGACAGAAAGCTACTGCCATCGAAGGAGGCCCTCTCGCCCCTGCGACCTTACAGCAACGTGGAGCTCGAACCCGAGTCCGGACCGCAAGCATGGCGCGTAATTCCGAAAAAGCGCACTCGATGCTTTTCCGCTTCCGCGCTGCGCAGGCCGCGGAAGCTGGTATCATCGACATATCGCGTACCCGCCGCCCCAAGCTCATCACCTCTGTCAACTCGATTCCCGTTTGCGAGAAATGGCGCGGTCAGGTGCTAAAGGAGATTTCGCGCAAAGTCACAAAGATCCAGGACGAAGCCCTTTCAGACTACCAGATCCGCGACCTCAACGATGAGATCAACAAACTCATGAGAGAGAAGCACATGTGGGAAAGTCAGATAAGAGGCTTGGGCGGACCGAACTACATGAGAGGCGGGCGAGTGCTTGACGAAGAAGGGCGGGAGGTGCCAGGAGGAGGAAAGGGATACAGATACTTTGGACGAGCCAAGGACCTGCCGGGTGTCAAGGAGTTGTTCGAGAGGCAGAGCAGACCGGAAGACGACATGGACAAGGGGCGCGAAAAGAGGAGTGAACTGAGGCAGAAGGTGGATGCGGGCTACTACGGCTACAACCTAGACGAAGAGGACGGCACGCTGCTAGCATATGAAACGGCCAAAGAGCAGGAGGCCTGGGACAATTTCATGTTGCTCGGCGATGAACTGGACGCAAAGCCGAGCAAAACACAGAAGGAGTGGATGGAATTACCCGGTGACGTGGGCGACGGCATACGATGGCGCATCCCAACCCTTGACGAGGTCAACAACGAGCTAGTCGAGCGCAGGAGGAGGAAGCTTCTTGAGAAACTGGGTTGAGCGCGGAGTTTCGGCGGTGAAGTGTGTAGCAGCAGACTACGACTTTCCAAGTGCAGCTTCTACTTGGCTGGGAGACGAGAATCAGACATTGATACCCTTGCCGAGCGACCGGCTTCACAAAACTTATGTAGATTAGAATCATTGGGACAAGCAAGAGCAAGTCCAAGTCAGCATGACAATGCAAGTGGCGCATGATGCTTTGGTCATTCATGCTTAGATACCATCAGATGGACTACTCAGCGTATTGTCATAGTGAATGCGAGTGGGTAGCAAACGGATATGCCGTGCACGCGAGCCTTGGTTTCTGGCCCCGGTTGTGGCGAAGCAGTAAGCTTCTCTTGCAGAGTGTCCATGGTCGCACAGGCTCCCGGCCGCTCAAGTTGTGAACAAAGTGTCTTCCTCTCTCAGGTATTCTCCGATATCCGCTTGTCTGAAGGTGACAATACCCGTAGGATCCAGTTTCCTCGCCTCAGCCGTCGATCGTGCACTCACACCAAAGCCCTGATGTTACATGTTAGCCCAAGATTCGGTTCGTCGCTTTACAGCTGGCGGCCGACTTACCAATGGCGTATCGTTCATACTCAGCACAACAACACCTTGATGTTCTGGGCAATCCTCACTCCACCGTCCGACATGCGCCTTGAGCACATTGCCGCCGTACAGGAAGGGCATCTCGCCGTTTTGCTTGACCCAGACCTTGTATCGTGCGTGCGGGGCGATTACACTCAGCGCGGTGATGTGCAGGCGGAATTTGCCCGTCTTGGTGAATTTGCCCAGGCAGATGCCGAGAGAGAGGAGGTTGTCGCGCGCGACGGATGTGGCAAGATTGGCGAGGGACTCGCGGACGTAGTAGACTCGTGAGCCCTATGCGTTGATTGTTAGCAAGTTGAGCTAGCTGGGGACGGGTGGGGGCGGTTGGAAGAGTGAATACCTGGACGCGGAAGACATTGCGATCCGACCCGCCTGTAGGGTCGGCGATGAGGTTCGATATGCCCTTTCCGCAATACGTCGCGAGCTTCTCAAAGAGCGTCTTGGTCTCTGGTTCTGTGAGCGGCCTCATCGTGGGCGTATGTAGACAAGTGCTGAGTTGAGGTTGGGGCTGGGCGCATGTTCGCAAAGTCGACCTCTGCTGCCAAAAAATTGTGGGGCGCATGCTAGCCGGGCTAGGCTCCTCCGCAGCCTCCGCCAAAATTTCAGACAGTCGGGTGTGCAATCCCCAACCAAGCCTGACCGTCGCCCACATCGGCCCACGAGCACCTGCGCCATGTCTCGCGTCCCGGCTGCGAAGAGAAGGCGGCTGTCTCCACCCGAACATGGCGAGCATGCCAGCGGCGCGGCCGAAGACCACCAGGCAAACTTCGTGAAGAACGCCGCGAAATGGCATCTCGAACAAGACTACGAAACGCGACCACGCAGACTGAAGAAGCAGAGGGAGAACAAGAAGCTGCCCGTCAGGACAACCGAGGGATGGGTAGCGGCGCCGCCCAATGCGCAGGATATCAAAGAGGAAGAATCCGACAGCTTTCTCGCCTCTGGCAGCGACGACGGGGCGCTCGAGGCGTCGCATCTACAAGACGTGGAAGAGGAGAAGCCCAAGATACCAGCGCGACAACAGATACTCGACGCCAAGGAAGAGCTTGCGCGGATAGCAGGTCTGGTCAACGAGGACCCCGAGGAGCACGTTGGAGCGCTCAAGGCACTGCAAGCCCTCGCCGACTCGGACAACATTACCGTCAAGAAGCTGGCGTTGGCGACACAAGTCTCCATCTTCAAGGACATTATCCCCGGATACAGGATTCGGCCGTTGTCGGAAGAGAAGATGCAAGAGAAGATCTCAAAGGAAGTCAAGAAGTTGCGGCAGTTCGAGCAGAAGCTGGTATCCAGCTACGAGGCATATGTAAAGCACCTCGCGAGGCTAGCAAAGTCGAGCGGATCGGACAAAGAGCACATGGCTGGTCTGGCAACAGTCGCTGTCAGCTGCGCATGCAACCTGCTCAACTCGGTGCCGCATTTCAACTTCCGTGGAGAGCTGTTGAAGATTCTCGTTGGCAAACTTAGCACGAGGAGGGTGGATGCCGACTTTGTACGATGCAGGGAGGCCATGGAAACCCTGTTTGAGAACGATGAGGATGGCAACGCTGCGCTGGAAGCCGTCACTATGTTGACAAAGATGATGAAGAGCCGGAACTACCACTTCGACGAAAGCGTGCTGAACACGTTTCTGCACCTGCGGCTACTGTCAGAGTTTGCGCAGAAGGCCTCATATCATTCCGTCGACAAGGCGGAAGACCCAATGGTCAATGGCAAGAAGATGAAGCAGAAGCGCGAGTTCAGGACAAAGAGGTTACGAAAGGAGCTCAAGGAGAGGAAAGCGATCGAGAAGGAGTTCAAGGAGGCGGATGCAGCTGTCAGTCACGAGGAGCGTGACAGGATGCAGGCTGAGACGCTCAAGATGGTGTTTGTGGCATACTTCCGAATCCTAAAGGCTCGCTCGCCCAAACTCATGGGTGCGGTGTTGGAAGGTCTGGCACGATACGCACACCTGATCAACCAAGATTTCTTTGGAGATATCCTGGAAGCTCTTCGAGACATCATCGCCACCGCCGAGCTTACGGCCGCTGCCGCAGTTGAAGACGACGAAGACGCATCGGATGAAGATGACGATAACGAAGCACCCGAGCGCAACCTTACGCGCGAGTCTCTCCTTTGCGTCATTACAGCCTTTGCACTACTCGAAGGCCAAGACGGAGCGAAAACAGCGTCAGTCTTGAAACTCGACCTCAGCTATTTCATCACCCATCTCTACCGCACACTACATCCTGTCGCATTGAACCCGGACATCGAACTCAGCTCCAAGTCTCTCCATCTTCCCGACCCCAACGCTGCGACATCACATGCCGACACCGCAAAAATCAACGTACAAACCACCATCGTCCTACTTATCCGCTCCCTCTCCTCCGTCCTCCTACCCGCCACCTCAATTCGCGCCGTTCCGCCCCTCCGCGTTGCAGCTTTCGCCAAACAACTGATGTCCATATCCATGCATCTCCCCGAGAAGTCTTGTACCGCTATGCTTGGGCTAATAAATCGTGTCACCAAGACGCATGGCAAAAAAGTAGCGCCTCTATGGAATACAGAGGAGAGACGGGGCGATGGAGTGTTTGATGCACTGAAACCTGAAATTGAGGGTAGTAATCCTTTCGCAGGGACCGTTTGGGAGGGAGAGATTCTGAGAAGACACTTTGCGCCTAGTGTGAGGGAGGCGGTGAGTGGTCTGGAGAGGAATATTTTGGAGGCTAGTAGATAGATGGGGTTTGCACAGTGGTACAACAAAGCTGCGTCAGAGACACCGATGAACGAGTATCCCGGGAGCTCCGTGGTCATGGGGTGTAGAGATGAGGATACGAGTAGAAGACAGAATGAAAATGACCGGAAGAGCAACGATATCGAAAGATGGCTTGGCTCATGCGATGGTGCATGGTGATACTCGTCAGTTGCCTTCGGACCTTAAACACCGAGGTGTGGGACCTACTGCCGACATACGTCTCCGGCAGCCACGTGGGAGACTTGATAATTTTCGAATAATTAGGACTTCTTGATCGATGCTTGACTGGCGAAGAAAGCTCCGTATCAACAGATACCTTGGGCCTTGGCGCTTGAAGTCTACACGACGTCTCCCGACCAGCAATCTGGACGTACGTGACTGCACACGTTACAACCTAGAAATTAAACTCGCCACTGGTTGTGAGAGGTTTCTGGTGGTCATTTATGCGACAGGGAGTACTCTAGACAAGGATGTTTTACAGGATGTATGGATCCCACTCACTCCAGAGGCCACTGAGCAATGTACCTCCGATTCCGATGGCGATTCCGATGGCCGGGATTGAGACGACCTCGGGACGCCCAAGGTCAAACCTCGTCGATCTTGGGACTGACATAGTACTCACTGCATCTTATAGTGTTCTACCCTCTCGGTCGGAAAGCTCCGACAAGAGGGATGGATGGGTGGATTTGTTACCGGCTAAATAACCATGCCTTCATTTCAACGAACCGCCGGCATCTAGCGTCTTTCTCGCATAGATTCGCAGATCCATGCATGGGTCATGTCGTGCGAGCATCTACTGCGACGTCGGTTTACGCCCATCTCCGCTGAGCTTTCGAGTGTCTCTTTGGCATTTTCGTGAAGCTTTCTTGGACGTCGGAAACAGATAGAACCATTCCTACAAACGGCGTACAACAGCTGCGTGCAAACTAGAAAGTGTTGCCTAAATCTACCATGCCTTGGCGAGCACGGCACACATCTATGGACCCTGGACGTCGTCCTAGGACGCGCAAGATCTTCAAGATTACTACTACGCCTCGCAGTCATTCATATTAGCCTCACTCTTGGCATGTACTGGCCGTCTCGTCTAGACAGCGTAGACGAAGGTTACCGCCTTGGCGACAGATATGCTTGTAGCATCTACGGCACAACTAGCAAGTGGAGACTGTGAGTACTACTCACTGAACAGAGCTGGTCACTCCCTGACACGTCACTTCAAATGTGATAGAATTACAGCTATTGCCTGTCTTCTGCGCTATTGTCGCTCCAGCTTGCTTTGAAGACCGGTAGTTAGACGCAAGGGACTCTTACGCAAGACACTCTACTCAAAGTTGGTAGATCTATCCTCGGGCCATGCCTAGCTATACAATGTATCTGAGCCCGTAGTCTACATTTGTTCTAGGTCTTCGATCAAAATCTTGTGTGTTCGACCTGCATCTGCCGAACGCATCACACGCTTCATCCCTCAACATATAACATATTCGCATGTGGAAACTCTTGATACATCAATCAAAGCCCCCATCTAACAAGACTCTTTCCGACATGACTGTCATATAGATCACGGCTGGAAAGATCCGAGCAACTACCTAGGTAATTTTGCCTGTACATCGGCGCTTATGCCCAGAGATCTCATATATAAGTTGGGTCCTGCCTCTATTATATAGCAGTCAAGTCAGTGAGCGCTGCCTCCAAGTCAAAGATGGCAGCATTCCATCTTGGGGCGCTGTATGTCCTCTTCATCTCACTGTCCGTACTACAAATACTCTGTGCCGCAGACGCAGTTGGTGATCTGCAGACCAAGGGCCGAGCAGCCATCGACGCCGCCATTGCCAACTCAACAACGTGTACCAAAGACAAACTCCGCGTACGCCGAGAATGGTATGTCCAAAGGCACCCTAGGACTTTTCCATACACCGCCAGCTAACATGTACAATCAGGGGCAGTATCAGCGCCTCGGAAAAGCGCGCCTACATTGCCGCCGTCCAGTGCATAACCAAAGCGCCCTCCAAGCTCTCTACCGTGTACCCCGGCGCCAAATCACGGTTCGACGACTTTGTAGCAATTCATATGAAATACACGCTCTCAATCCATGGCACAGGGAACTTCCTATCCTGGCATCGATACTACACGTTTGCGTATGAGAACGCGTTGAGAGTCGAATGTGGCTACAATGGTACCCAGCCATACTGGGACTGGGGACGATGGGCAGCCAGCCCAGAGACTAGCCCGATTTTCGATGGCAGCGACACGAGTATGAGTGGCCAGGGCGAAAAGGTGCAACATAATAGCAATGGGTTGAAGCCGGCTGGCAACGGGGGAGGATGTATTGCTAGTGGGCCGTTCAAGGGTATGATGGTTAACCTGGGGTATGTACCACCTTCCATACTTGTAGTGCCATACTGCCCCTGCCAGTATCCTATATGTGCATCTGCTGACTTCTCCCAGACCGCTGGCAGCAATGGACAGTCCGCAGGCTCCACGTAATCCACGATCAGATGGCTTTGGGTACAATCCTCGGTGCATCAAGCGCGATATCAGCAACTACCTTACGCAACTGTACGCGACGACAGATAAGACTGCTGCTTTGATCACAAGCAGCAGGACTATTGCAACATTTCAAGATGTTATGCAAGGAGCGACGGGTGTCCACGGGGCGGGACATTTCACGGTTGCTGGTGACCCGGGGAGTGATTTCTATACTTCGCCTGGTGGTGAGTACCATTCTTTTTCTTCATTTGCGGCTTCCCAACTGATCAACGCGATGCCGCAGACCCATATTTCTACCTTCATCACGCCATGATCGACCGTGTATGGTCTATTTGGCAGAGCCAAGACTATCCAAACAGGCAGCAGGTTATCGCAGGTGGCACGTCAATGATGGGCGGTGGGAGGGCGCAGAGTTTGGAGGATACTGTAGACCTGGAGGTGTTGAATGTAGACGGCAAGGCATATAAGATCAAGGATTTGGTTAGCACGGTTGCCGGACCGTTCTGCTACGTCTACGAGTAGTTTACGCGTCGACGACTGTCACAAGCCGGGGCCTCGACCTTTGAAGTGTAGAACGTACGATATACCAAGCTTGGATTCGAGCTTGGGCTGAAATAGCTTGTAGATGCTAGCATATCTTTGAACAAGTCAACCGGGGCAAGTGAAGAGATGGCCTTTGTTATAAGCAGTACGTTATATAGTTGATGGTCCTCAGATTAGCTCTCCTGCTGTCCTCAGAAGGAACCTCGTCCATTCCCCATCGATTAGTCTTTCGACCTCTCAGCAGGCAATGATCGGGCTCCTCAACTCGACTTTGGCTTTAATGCCCCCACAGGGACATCATCACTGGACCCCTTCCGCCCGTCTGTAAAACAGGACTTTGAAAAGAAAACAACCCTCTAACACAAGCACCACCACCTAGACCCACAGACCCAACGACAAAGACCACGCATCCCCACGACCAGCGATGCCACAAGGGCAAAGGCGCTCGGATTGAAAACTACTTTTCATGTCGTCAAGAGCGAACTTCGTCCTCCAAGCTTGTTAGGCGAGGTAGCACGGCGCTTCAACCTTTTTTATTCTTCCTCAGTGCGCAGTGGGAAAGGCTGGGGCTGGAGTCTGGTGATGGTGAACCCAGTGGCTTTGCGAAATCGCCTCCATCAGCGTTGTGCAATGATGAGTTGAGCGATGTGGCTACATCTAGTATGATGGCGCACTCCCTCCGCTTTCCGTTCTTGATTGTCATGCAGTGAGACGCCGGGGTGATTAGTCCCCAGCATCGCCTTGTGACGAAGGTTTGTCGTTCACTGGGATCTGATGGGCGTTAGCTGTTGTTTCGCGTGCGCTTACAGCCGGCGCATTCTAAGCTAGATAATAGCGGTCGGGGCTACTTACTCGCTGCTCGGGTTGTGGGTAGTGAGAGAAAGCTGCCGACGCGCAGCCTGGAAACTTGAGCGCGCAATCACGGGCCATGCTAGCAGCGCGCTAATGACATAAGCATCTTGTCTTCCACCGGCGTCGATCAAGAAGCCAAACTACTAGATTAAAAAATTGTGTCTTGGCGTCTCCACAAAAGCAGTCTGTACATCCGGGTTGTGTCTATATATATTGTCATCTGTCGAAGGTGAAGCTTGTCAATTGTACATTCGCTGTCTTGCTAAAGACGATTGGCACGACGTGCACATCGGTATGTATGTATAATGCACGTATGTCTATCCCAACACAAGCATGCAATCATGGAGCACTGTCTTATGTGTTGCTTGACTATGAATAAAGCATTCGACATCGTGGCCGCTTCCATTACTCCATGTAGCCAGGTCACCTAAAACGGATGCTAGAGCAACCCTCAACCCACTCCGCTTGCTTTCATCGGCAGCCTTTGTGAAATTCTGTACAGAGGCGTGTTATTATATGCGGAGACATGGCTTCCACCTTGGGCATGTCACGCTAAGGTGTTACGATTGATACATGCTAGGAAAGAGAAGTAAGAGCGCTAGGTGAGATAGAAAACAATGCGCGTGGCCTCTCCAGGCCATTTTTTGCACAGCTCAACTCCATCATCCAACCCTGTACAGTGCCATCCAGTCATTCTCATCGCCGACTTCGACACACCCATCAAACTGGAGCATTGGTGGGCCCAGCCAAGCAAGCTTTTTGTTGCCCTTGAACTTCAGGTAGGAGCTGTTCCCCTAAAAACGGTCTCTTTGCTTGGTCCTGTAAACGGTAAAGCCGACATAGGCACCGGTCAGGGCTAGGCCAAATAGCACAAACTTGACGAGGAACCAAGTCCAGCTTCCACCGCTGCTGCTCTTTTCGCGCGTCATAGACGAGGCAGTCTTGCCCCCTGAGCTTCCTGACGAGGAAGCCGACCCAGGGGTCTTTTTGTAGAGATTTTGCGACTTGACTGAAACGATGTCGTGGTTGTCGGACAGTTCGCCGGTTTCGGCGGAGAAACCCAAGTAGGCGACGGGCGGAACCTTGAAGTTGGGGATCTCGAAGCATTGGGTCCATTCGCCCTCTGACTTGTACTGGAGCTCGAGGCGGAGGAATTGTTCTTGGAAATACGTGAGACGAGCTTTGGTGGCGATCTGGGCATTGCGAATGCCACGGGCCTAGTTGGCGTTAGTATCGAGAGGGCCATATGGGCCAGGCAGCACGTACAGAGCATCCAGCGACCTCGTTGGCCTTGCCGTCGTTGTCCTTGTCGTAGGGCGTGTTTCCATCTCCGTTCATGGCCATGATGTAGGGGAACACGGTGCCGGGGCGGTTGTTCTTGTATGTGTCGAAGAAGAGGCCGAGGCCCTCAAACTTGTCGGTGTGGCCGAAGACGTTTCCTGGCTGCGCGCGCTGCTTGGTGAGCCACATGGCGAAGCCATCGCCGTAGAGGTTGCCTTGGCCGTGGATCTTGAACTCGAACGTAATCTACGGGCGTGAGCGTCTGGGACATGTGGTGGGACAGAGTGCAGCCTACCTCCCAGTTGGTCGCTGTCAGAGGCACGCGCGAAAACAGCCAGCCGTCGCGCGAGGGCTTGTCTGAAGCCAGTCGAATGTACTTATCAGTCCGAATAATCGTGTCTCCGCCAAAATCCCACCAGCGGCTCTGCATGTCCGAGTCGAGGTACGGCTGTGTGCGGCGTCAGGGCATGTTTGCATGGGCGCAGAGGACATGCGACTTACGGGCTCGAGACTGTGTGTTCGCAGCGAGATGGCCTTGATATCAGGGTCCTCGCTCAATCCCCCGGACCGCGCCCAAGCACCCGTCCAGCTGCCTGCAAGCAAGCACAGGCTCGTCCATGGTCTTGCTGCCAACATGGTCGCGCACCAAGAGAGTACTGGCGCGGAAGAAAGAGTGGCACCAAGACTGCGTTGTAGTGGTTGGGGGAAACAATAAGAGAGGCACGGGTCGGGCGACTGGGACGGGGCGTGACGTGCTGGAGTTGGCAGAGTGAATCGTCGACATGGAAAGGCCACTCTATCACCTCGGCGTGCATTGCAGGGGTCCACCGTCTCGGGTTGCAGCGACTACGCTAGCGAGAGAGGCGCTCTTGACGTCGACAAGCACGCACGACGCACCTTTTCGCAATACCACGCCCCACGTCCCTTCACCCCCAGACGCACACCCACCCGAGACCATGGACTCCCTGGGCGGCATGTCCTCTTACCCGAGCGACCCAAAGACGGCCGTCATGCGCCAGGTCCAGCAGGAAGCGGCTATGCAGAATGCGCGCATGCTTGTCGAGGTCCGTCGGTCCGGGGCATATACTGTCTCTGCATGGCGGTGCAAGTCGTACTGACGCCTTCCCAGAAACTCAACGAGCACTGCTTCGAGCGCTGCATCCCCAAGCCCGGTGCCGCCCTCTCCAAAGGCGAAGAAAGCTGCATGAGCGCATGCATGGAAAAGTACATGAGCGCATGGAATACTGTGAGCAAGCAGTACGTCGGCAGAATACAGCGCGAGAGTGCCCAGGGCGGTGCGGTGCAGAACCTGTAAAGGCTTGGTTGGACTGCGCCATCACGACATTACAACACCGCGGATGACCACAATGTACTATACACTGTACCATGAATAACATCTCGTCATGGCTTGGAAGCCTATTTCTTAGCAAACGTCTTCTGCCTCTGCGCATACTCCTTTACAATGACACTGCAATTGACCTCCTGGCACAACCTCTTCTTCCTCTCTGGCGTGAGCTTAGTCGCAAATTCCAGTCCACTAGCCCTCTCCACCGCCTCGACCGGTACTTCAAAATCCGTCAACGGTTTGTGGCTGGGAATGACGGCATTCGGCAGCACAAAAGCACCCAGCGCCACCTTGCCCCCCAGCTTCCCGTCTTCGGCGAAGATGACCTTGTAGAAATGTGTAGGCACAGCCACGTTGGGTGGTGAGCCGATGACTTCATATGACACTCGCCATTTGCCGTCGGCCTCGCGCTTGGGGAGATACAGAGGGCCGGTTACGATGCGGACCGAGGGGTACGAGTGTGTGAGCCTCCGGCAGAAGTCTTCGAAATGCGCCCAGTAGTCGCGGTTGAAGCCATCGCCCACTTGCGGACACATGTTGCTCAACGCAAAAGTATCGTCCATGGCTTCCTGGCTCCACTTGGCATCTGCAGCAGGGACTTGATGCCCCCTATCGTAGCCAGAGCGGAAGTAGTCCTTCAGCTTTGCACGGAACATCTCGGGGATCGTCACGTCTTCTACAAACACGCTGTGTTTCCTGTCCGCGTTGCTGTTGGCTAGCGACTCGGGCGTAATGTGCTCGGCGACCCATGCGGGGTTTCGTGTTCGTCGGTCGTAACTTGATGTGAGGGAGGCGGCAGGGCGGAGATCGTTGACTGGGCCCGGGAACCCATATTGGAAGAGACCGTTGGGGTCTACGACTGCTCTCCGGGCAGCCACAGCCACAGCGGGCGATGGCGTGGCAGGGACCGAGGGTACAGGCGCTGGCCGGCCGGGCCCAGCTATGGTTGTCGTCGTAGTCGTGATGACGGATGGTGCAGACGGAGGGCCATCCTTCTTTGCAGAGTAAAGCGCTGCAGTCGCTGCAGCTCCTGCAGCTGCACCACCAGCAGCTATCAAACCCAAGGTGAGTTTGGACATGATGAATGTTGTTCAGTCTTCCGAGACGTGGGTTGTTGGTCGTCGGAGGTGATGGGAATGCCCCTCGTGAGCCAGAGAGCGACTCCCACGGCTTCGGCGTCCTTTACGGCGCGTGAGGGATGTCTCAGAACGCGTCTACCCGTGCTCGTCTGGTTCGCTGGCGCCTGCTCCCTAATGGTCATCTGCATTTTTGACGACGAGGGTTTGGCGCTTACCGCATGCACGCTAGTCTTGACAGCCGCACCTGCATGCATA
>Ga0265798_10002776_pt1 | contig 25448 bp, 22 predicted proteins | sample P3T30metagenome_FD_192430 | JGI IMG/M metagenome (GOLD analysis project Ga0265798, IMG submission 192430) | Plant litter microbial communities from East Loma Ridge, Irvine, California - P3 T30 | ecosystem: Environmental > Terrestrial > Plant litter > Unclassified | place: USA: California...
GCGCGACACGATGCATCAGCAACAGTGGCTCGCCGTCATCGAGGAGCTGGGGGCCGAAGCGATGAACCTTCCAATCCCCAATAGCTTCCCACAGGATATGGAAGACCAGCAGAACAACTATAATTTCTACGCGACGTCGGTGGACGGGACGTTCCCGGAAGGCCGCTGGACGTCAGGCCCGTCGATGGACGGCAAGGGCGAGTTCACGGTGTTCCGCAACGAACCGCTCGGCGAAGAGCCGGTGATGGGGCCGGCGCGTCCCGACAGCGGTGCGCAGAACCAGCAAATCGGCTGAGAGTCACGCTGCGGAGCGCGCAGGCGCGCGCTCCGCAGGGATCGCGTTTTACCTGAGTATCGGAGAAGCGACATGGCCCTGGATAGCATTGTCAGCGCGGCAAAATCCGCTTTGCAAGATGCGTTTTCATCCTCTGCCGACCCGGTGTCCGACCGCAATGCGGTGTTGCAGGATCTGCATCTGGCCGAGAAGGCGTGGGCGACGGACGGTGTTCGGTCGGGCGCTTGGTTCGTCCGCGACGGCAATCATGTCGCGTTTACGCCCACAACCCGGAACGGGGCGCCGCTCACCATTGATGCCCAGACGACGACCTTTGTTCCGGCAGACCGCTTCGCCGATTACTTGGTAAACATGCGGATCGCGATCGAAGCTGGCGAATTCGATCGCGAGATCGCAGGCGCGCTGCATGGCGCGGCTGGCGCAGGAGGGACTGCCGAAGTCGCGGTCCCCGCAGCGCGACAGGGCAGTCCGCAAGACATTCGGCAAGCGCAGCAGGATGCGGCTCGCGCGCGCGAGGGTCGCAATCCGGACGGATCATTGTCGTCGATCGTCGGCAGCGCTTCGTAGCGACGGGAACGAATTGCCGGACCCAAACACGGCCAATCTACAGTCCCAAATCAAACAGGAGTGAACCCATGAAGATCAGACATATGAGCATGTTGCTTGCAGCGACGATCGGCACGGCAGCATTTGCCCAGACGCCGCCCCCGCCTCCGCCACCCGAAGCGAAAACGGCCGCGATGCCGTATGTCATGGCCGCGGGGAGTAGTGATCTGTACGAAATCAACTCCAGCCAGGTCGCGCTGCAGAAGTCGCAGACGCCAGCGATCCGGAAGTTCGCGACAATGATGATCAAGCATCATCAGAAGACGACTGCGGCGACCATGAAGGCGGCCGCCAAGGCGGGGCTTACACCAACGCCGCCTGCGCTGGATGCCGGTGCGACCGCGTCGATCAACGAACTGCAGACCGCATCCGCCGCCGCCTTCGATCGCTTGTACATTGGGCAGCAAATCCCGGCGCACCAGGCTGCACTGGATCTGAACCAGAGCTACTCGACTGGTGGAGACCAGGCACCCTTGCGGATGTCGGCAAAGGCTGCGGTGCCCATCGTGAAGCAGCATCTGGATGTTGCCATGAAGATGCAGGCAGGCAAGCCGATGGGGAGCATGTCGGGCATGTAAGCGGTCGCGCAGCACCGAGATTGGCGCTGCGTCTCGCGCAAATGTCCTGAAAACAGGACGCCATCGTATCGGGCCAGCCGGCGTGAACTCGCGACGGCTGGCCCGATTTCGTTTTCAATTCATGCCGATCCGGCGCGTGCGGTACGATGCGGTCGAAACCGGCCCTGCGCCGCGCGCGACAAGATCCGTCGTCATTGCGGAAGCAGGCGGGGGAACTCGGCGGGGACTTCCCGCGCGAGAAATCCGATGGGGCCCCGGGTGGTCGCAACACGGCGTCCGCTCTGGCCGTGCAGCCAGACGCCCCAGCCGGCCGCGATGATGGGCGCCGCGCCGCGGGACAGCAGGCCACCGATCGCCCCGGCCAGAACATCCCCTGAACCGCCGGTTGCGAGCCCGGTACCGCCGCCGCCATAATGCAGCACCGTTCCGTCGGGAGCCGCGACCACGGTATCGCTGCCTTTGAGAACCACGACAGCTCCGTATTGCCCGGCGACATCGCGCGCGACCTTGCCTGGAGACTGCGCGATCACGTCCTCCTCCAGACCCGTCAACATGGCCATTTCACCGTGATGCGGCGTGAACACCATTCGACCGTCGAACGCCGTCAGCGCTTCGCGCAGACCCCGTGCAGACCCTATGGCCCGTGCATCGATGACCAGCGTCACCGCGTCGCAGGGCTGTGTCAGGATCAGGCGCACGAGCGCTTCGGCAGCGTCGGTGGATCCGATGCCTGGCCCAACGACCAGCGTATCGCAACTGTTCAGCGACCTTTCGAGCAGGGGGCCGGCGGCGTCGTCGATCTCTCCGTCGTCGTCCTGCGGCAGCGCGAGAACGCCGGCCTCCGGAACAAGCAGACCGAGCCCGATCGCCGCGGATGCGATCGTTGCCATCTGGAGCTTGCCCGCACCTACCCGCAGCGCGGCCTCGCCGGTGAGACGAAGCGCGCCCGGAACCATCGCGGAGCCACCGATTGCCAGCACGCGTCCGCGGCTGTTCTTGGTCGTGCCGCTGCCATGCACGGGGGGCGGGTTGGCAGCGATCCAGTTGCTGTCGAGCGAAATGGTATCGGTCATCCTCGTACTCCGGTGGTATGGTCCGGCTCGGTAGTGACCGGGGCAGACCCTTCCTGGTCGAAGAGATCGTTGTAGCGAACGAGCTCGAGCGCTCCACCCTGCGGACCGTCGGGATCAAAGCGGTATTCGGTGACCGAACAGTTCGCGACATCGCCTTCGCGATCGATCGCAAGGATCTCATCTTCGGTTAGGTTCTCGATGACATAGCGCAGGCACAGCACGACAACCTGATGCGCGACGATCATCACGCGGCGTCCGGCATAGTGCAACGCGATCGTGTCCATCAGCGATCGAAGGCGGAAAATGACGTCGCACCAGCTCTCCCCGCCGGGCGGGCGATGATAGAATTTGCCAAGGATACGCCGGAACTCGGCCTGGTCCGGGTATACCGACGCAACACCGCTGGTCGTCAGGCCGTCGAGGATGCCGAACTCCTTTTCGCGCAGGCGTTCGTCGATACCGACCGGTTCGTCGCCGGTGGCGCCCCCGTGCTCACGAAAAAGGCTCAGCGTCTGGCGCGCGCGGACATAGGGAGAGACCAGCAGGATGTCGGGGCGGTCGTCCGCGGCCGCGCTAGCGAACCATGCCCCAAGCGCGCGGGCCTGGTCCTCGCCGAGCGGGGAAAGCGGGATATCGACATCGCGACCCGAGAGCTCGATCCGTTCGGCTCCGGTCGCATGAGCTGCGTCCCGGGCGACGTTTCCCGCGCTCTCTCCGTGACGGACAATCCAGAGACGAGACGGCCAACGTGCAAGAGTCATAGGGTACTGATCCAAAGTGGTGTTGTGTTGTGGTTAACGCCGTTCGCCCGAAATTGGCTGCATGCTGCTGGGGTATTGCTGCCCAGGCGCGGGGGCTTGCACGCAATTTTCGGCTGCGTGGCATCACGATCAACATCGTTTAACTTGGGCCGATCGACACCGAAGCCAACCCCAAAGACGGTCCGATGAAAGATCTGATGCATAACTTCATAACGATCAAGCGCTACGGACGGCTTGAGGAAGTCGCGGGCATGATTGCCTGGCTGGCGGGGCCGAAGGCGGGTTTCGTAACCTGTGCAATGCATACGATCGACGGCGCTTTCGGCGCCTGAATTCAATGGTGCAAACGGCCCGGCTGAAGTTGGTCGGACCATCGCTCCCGTTGCGGCCGCTAACGGGAGCGGTCATGCGTCAACATCAGCGATTGCCGATAGACGCCAAATAACGAAGGTCCGGTTTCGGGGACACAGCTAAGACCGCTTGGATGGCCGTTACTGGTCAAACTGACCCGGTCAGACTTCGGTCCGCTCGGACAGTTCCAAAGCGTCTTCCACATCAACGCCTAGATAGCGGACGGTGCTCTCGATCTTGGCATGACCAAGCAGGATTTGTACTGCGCGAAGGTTGCCCGTCGCCTTGTAGATGATCGACGCCTTGGTGCGTCGAAGGGAGTGAGTACCGTAATCCTCAGCTTGGAGGCCAATGCCGACGATCCACTCGCGAACGAGGCGCGCATACTGCCTTGTGCTCATGTGCCCCATATAGTCGTTACGGCTCGGAAAGACGAAATCGTTCAGCGTGCCGCCACGGCGCTCGAGCCAGGCGAGCAGGGTTTTGCGGGCAGGTTCGACAAGCTCAAACTGCACGGGGCGTTTCGTTTTTTGCTGCACCACGATCGCGCGATCCCGAACGCGGCCACCAGCAATGTCGCCGATGCGAACTTTCACGACGTCGCATCCGCGCAGCTTGCTGTCGATCGCGAAATCGAAAAGTGCTCGATCCCGCAGCCGCTGATGTTGGTCAAGCCAGAAGCGAATAGCCCAGACTTGTTGCGGTTTGAGCGCGCGCTTTGCGCCCAGCACGCGTCCCTCGTTCCAAGGGCGGAGCTCGCTGAACGCTGGATCTATCGACGAGTGTCCCATCGCTTATCTCCACGTTTTCGAGTCAGCGCTGCAGGCTACATCGGGAGGGTGAATGGGCCGTTTAAATCTATGGTTGGCACTATGCCCGTGAACGAACGGCCCGGATCAGGACGATATGAGGGAAGCGTGAATGTCGCTTATTGGGTCTTCTCGGCTTCAGCATCACTAGCAGCTCTCGACCAGTCCAAGTCATTCCGCGATTGATGCTTGAACGTCCGCTCACGCCGGAACCAGTCATTCGTACGCAATTCAGCATTCGGACGGAACACGGTTGCCGACTTTAGCACGTTCATAGGCGTCACGTGTGTTGGGCGGCGGTGCCGGGGGCGACCAAAGGCGCGGGCTAGACGGCCGGGCCGTCCAACTCCGCGGCGTGCCACGGATAGGGCGAGACCGCGCCGGGCGTCCTGCCCCCCAGGTCGGCTGCAAAGCCGTGGTTCACGTCGCGGTGATGCGCTTCATCGGCGCGCACCACCAGCACCACGTCGCGCAGCGTGGCACTGTCGGGCAGTCCCCAATAGCGGCGTGCGATCGCTGGCGCGGGCACGTTGGCGCTGCGCCCGGCATCGATTTCCGCGAGATAATGGGTGTAGCTGATCACCGCCTCTTCTTCGAAATAGCCGACCAGCCGGTGCGCGGTTTGCGGGCTGATGAGGTAGAGCGCGAAGAAGCCGAGATAGAAGAACCACTGCACGATCAGCACGATGATCCGTTCGAACAGCGTCGGCTTGCACACCTCGAGGAAGGTCATGAGATGCATACGTTCGTTCTCGGCTTCTTCCATGAGGATGCGGATCCAGCCCTGATCGGACTTCATTTGCCGCAGGCAGCGCAGATGAGTGAGCGTGGCGCCGACCATGCCAGGCACCGCCGCCACCGTTTCCAGCACGATGGCGCGATGGCCATAGCGTTTGGCAAAGAATGTGTCGGCGAAGAACCGCAGCAGCCTCGTCACGGCCAGTGCGAAGCGGTCGGAACCGCCACGGGCGGGATGATGGATGGAAAGATTAATCTCGGGTGGGGGGCGCATGATGTCACTCCTGATGGCCTATGAAGTCGGGCGCGGCACCCGGCCAAGCGAGTGACCGGAAACCGCTGCAATGCGATCGGCTGGCTGGGCAAGTGCGGGGTCGGGTGATGCGACAATCGTGACGTCGCATTGACCGCACTCGGCACCTTCAGTCGCATCGCCGAACTGCGGCGGATGTACCTGCGTCGACTGCTTTGGCGACGTGAGTGCAGGTGATGCGCGGACGTGGCTTACCGTTAGCCGCGAGCATCGCCGAAGGTCCGCGAACGCGGCGCCATGCGACCGCGCTCAAGATGTTGGAGGGAGGTATGTCGCTGGCGCTCCCGCGCGGTGAAAGCGAGAGGAATGCGCCGTTCATTGCCGAGCGGTTCCCGAGCGCGCTGGTGGCAATGACGTCGAGGTCGCGCCGTGACGACACCCTGGCGAACGAGGGAGACGGACGCACCCGCAACGAAACGGAAACGCGTCAGCGAACGGCACGCTTGCGCGTGAGCGCAGCGGCGACGCCTGCGAGGGCCAGCACGACAGCGGCGACGGCGATCTTGCGGGTGGCGATCCGGCTGATGATGTTCACTTTTTTATCCTTTGCGTTGGTCGATGGGTGGCCGGATGCAGCGCCATGGTGTGGACGCCGGTTATGGTGATGCTAGGTTCTGTCCTGGCTGGCGGAGGACTGCGGCTCCGATCGAGATGCAGCGTGTGCGTGCATCACCGGACTCCGTAACCGGATCCGTCATCACAGGTTGTCCAGGGCCGCTTATGCGTCGTCGAGATAGTCGAAGACGACTTTGCCGAGCCCGAGCGTGAGGTCCGCAACGAAATAGGTCGTCGACACGAGTTCGCGGATCGGCAGATCTGCTACCGGCGCCAGCGCATGGGGAACCAGTGACAAGGCACCTGGCCCCGTCCACACCCCCTTCAGGTGAATGTCCTCCAGATGATATTCGACGAGTTCGCAAATGCGCGCCGTTCCGTCGACGTGCGGAATGATCTTCAACAGAAAGTTGGGCGAGGCGAGACCGCGCAGCGTCGCTTCCGCGTCCCCCTCCTGATACTTGTAGCCCATGGTGCCCGTCGCGACGCGCACCGGCCCGTAATCCAGCGTACCGACAAGCGTGTCCGTCTCGGTCTGGAGGCTCGGGCCGGCAAGCTTCTTGGGAAAGCCCCATAGCTCCCGCCCGCCCGCGATCGGCGGGTGGTCGTTCAGGAACATGTTGAGCGTGTAGTTCCCGCTCACCCCCCGGAAGCGAACGGGGATCACCTGACCGGCTTCGGTATAGTTGCCGAAGCCGGTCGAGTCCGGCATCCGAATGAACTCGAATTTCACCAGGTCGGACGTGACTTCGAGCGGTTCGGGAACGATTGCGCGAAGCGTATCGGGATCGGTGCGATAGGTCAGGAGGAGATACTCGCGGTCGCAGAACCGATACGGGCCGGGCGGGTATGCGGGTTGCGTGAGCGGCATCGCGAAGGCGCGCTTGCGAACATCGGAAATGTTCACGAAAGCCTCCCGTCGGTGGCGATGTCGAACGTGAAGACGCCGTCGGCACTGGTCGGTCGTTCGAGCACTTCGGGATGGTGCAGGGTCCGGATCGTGTCCGACAGTCCCGCGGCCCAATGATCTTCCATGCTGCGCGCGGAAAATTCGAAGTCCTTCGCGCCTCCCTCCGTACGACGCGCCTGATAGATGAGCTGGATGATGTTGTAGACTTTGCGATCGGATTCAGGTGCCAGCAGCGCGTATTCGGGCGTTTCGCGCAGATCATCGGGAAGCTTCGCAATGAGTGCGGTCAAGGCGCTGCGCAGATGCTGCTCCTTTCTGAACTGATCGGATCTTGCCCGCGTGCGGCTGGAATACTGGATCTCCTTTTGACGCGTCATCACCTCGGACATGGTACGGGGGATGGAGCCGCGCGCGCTCCACAGATCGACCTGGAAGGCGAGCGTATCCTGGCGCTCGGCGCTGTCGACGACCCATTGAAGCGGGGTGTTCGAAACCACGCCGCCGTCCCAATAAGATCGGAGGAACGTGATGCCGGCGGTGGATAGCTCGCCCCCCTCGGTCAGATCGCTGATGTAGCCTCGTTCACACAAACTATCAGCGACTGCTACGGCGATGCTGCCGGCAAGGTGGTCGTAACAGGAGCGAGCGCGCCGCATTGCGACATCGCGAGGGCCTGTTCTGACCTTGCGCCTTGCCCGGTTCGCCGGTTCGGCTGCGACGGCCATGATGCTCTCGATCATGGCGGCGACGGTCGCGGAGGCGAGCCGATGATACCGATGGCGCCCCTGCCGCTCGACTGTCAGCAGCACGGCATCTGTCATCCGCCCCAAGTGGCTGCTCGCCGTCTGGGGCGTGATTCCCGCAATGTCGGCAAGCTCTGCCGCTGTCAGGGCGCGCCCGTCCATCAGCGCCACCAGCATCGCGCTTCGGGCAGGATCGCCGATCAGGGCAGCGATTTCAGCAATTCCGGTTGTGGTCAGCATCTATTTCTCGCCCGGATCAAGTTTCGTAGGACAGTCCTTCGCACAAGCCGACGCTGTCATGCTTCGATCGCGGTCGAAGCATCTATCTTGGCCCGCGATCTATGAAGGCCCGGTCACGGCAACTCCGGAAGGCCATTCATGATTACGTGTTTCATCCGCTATGAAATCGACCAGTTCCGGGTCGATGCGTTCGACGAATATGCCCGCAACTGGGGACAGGCAATCCCGCGCTGCGGAGCCGATCTGATCGGCTATTTCACACCACACGAAGGATCGACCACGACGGCTTATGGTCTCTACAATATCGAGAACCTTGCTGCTTACGAAGCTTATCGCGCGCGATTGCGGGAAGATCCCCTTGGTCGCAGCAATTACGAGTTCGCCAAGCGGGAGCGTTTCATCCTGCGTGAAGATCGCATGTTTCTCCGCCGTGCGTCGACACCCCATGCACCACTGGTAAACCCATGATCGCCGTCATCTTCGAGGTCGAGTTGGCTGACGGACGAATGGATCAGTATCTTACGCTCGCGACTGCATTGTGCGGGGAGTTGGAAACAATCGACGGCTTCCTGTCGGTCGAGCGCTTCCAAAGCATGTCCACGCCAAACAGGATGGTGTCACTCTCGTTTTCTCGCGATGAGCAGGCTGTTCAACAGTGGCGAAACACGTCGGCGCATCGCGCCACACAAGCGCGGGGGCGCGCAGGCATCTTCACAAACTATCGGCTGCGGGTCGCCGGCGTCATCCGCGATTACGGTATGGTTGATCGCGTCCAGGCGCCCGCCGATAGCGTAGCTGTTCATTCGACTTAGGGCAGTCGGTCAGGCGCTACAACGCGACCGCATTTCTCGTTTCTTCTACCGGGTAAGGGTTTGGGAAGCCCAGCCGCTTCCCGATCAACCATTCATTCCGGGAAAAGCGGCAGCCGCGCAAGGTCGGCTGTCGCCGCCCGCATCCCCGAAAGCGGACGATCCGTTAACCACCAAATTAGGTCGTAAAGCAGCCGGTTCAGTCGCCGAGAAGCTGCCGTTCAACCCACATGAATGAATGCCCCAATGTGGGAGGCGGGGAAGGGCACTTGAATGTCCATCTGTGGGCAGCGTGGCCGAGCGTCTTGAACGACCGAGTACGGGTCCAAGCATCAGGGCCGGCATATCAGTGTACACGCTTGATGCGATCAGTTCGCGTGAAGCGAGTAAGATGACGACGCTTCGCAAATAAGGGAGGTAGGTAGCCAGTTTTTATCGTCAATCCGGTGAAATTCGATCAGATATTAGGCGAGTGTGCATTTTAGGTAGTGATTGAGGGGTTGTTTATACATCTGCTCTTTCCTCATGTTTACTTCATAAAAAAATAGCGTACGCTATAGTTCGTAATAGAGTTGCGTATCGATACCATGTTGGGGAGCATGAGTATGAAGCAATACGCGACGCTTTGCGCTGGATTGGCAATGGTTTGCGTCCATCCGGCTACGGCGCAGACAGTAGGCGATCCCACAACGCCTCGCGGGCAAACCGCTGCCGACCCGGCATCCGACGCTCGGTCCGACAGTGAAAGACTGCCGGATATCGTCGTCACCGCACAGCGTCGCGAGCAATCGCTGCAGAAGGTGCCGATCAGCGTTACCGCCTTCACCGCGGACAACATCGCCGCGCTGACTGCCGAATCGATCGGCGACCTCGACACCTTCACGCCTGGTCTCACGATCAACGATACGTCGGTCACGCAGCCGAGCTTCACGGTGCGCGGCGTGGCGACCGACGATTTCGGGATCGGCACCGATCCCTCGGTCGGTATCTTCATCGACGGCATCTATTCGGGGCGATCGGGGTCGTCGCTGATCTTCTTCAATGATGTCGCCCGCGTCGAAGTCCTGAAAGGGCCGCAAGGCACGTTGTTCGGTCGCAACACCTTGGCCGGGGCGATCTCGATCATCACCAACAAGCCGAACGATACGCGGTCGCTGAGCGGCACGGTGCAAGTCGGCAACTTCAAGAAAGTCCGCGGCGATGCGACGCTCAATCTGCCGCTCACCGATACGCTCTTCCTGCGCCTGAACGGCGTCGCCAATTACCGCGAAGGCTATCTCAGGGACGCACTGACCGGCCAGCGGCGCGAGCGCGAGAACAACACATCGGGGCGTGCCGCCTTACGCTGGGCGCCGAGCGACGCCACCGACTTCGTGCTCGCTTACGATCATGATGACACCGCCAAGGACGGTCCGTTCGCGATCGGCATCAGCGACAGCGCGCTCATCACCGATCCGCGGGGGCCGTACACGAATGACGTGATCGACGATAAGGAAACCCGGTTGCTCAACGCGGTTTCGTTCACCGCGACGCATCGCACCGGTCCGCTGACCTTGACCAGCATCAGTTCGTTCAAGCATTTCGAGACGCACAATCGCGAAGATGAGGACGGCACCGCCGACCCGACGCGCTATTCCGACACCGAAAATATCGAGAAGAACAGCAGCCTGTATCAGGAGCTGCGCGTAGGCTTCGACAATGATCGGCTGAGCGCAATTGTCGGCGGGAGCTATTTTCACAAGCGCGGGCGGCAGACCAGTGCGGCGACCTTGCTGAGCGATTCAGTCGATCGCTTGCTTGACCAAGTGGCCGGTTTTCCGGTCTTCACCATCCTTGACACCTTCGGCGGATTGCCGGTGTTCGGCCAGCCATTCCGCGAGGACATGGATGCGTCGAACCCGCCGTTGGTCCAGATAAACTTCTTCAAATCGCGGGTGTAACGGATGCCCGCGGTCAGGCTCAGCCGATCGGTGACCTTGTAGGTCGCATCGCCGAACGCAGCGAAGGAATCGTTTGCGGCGCGGTTGTGCAGCATGCCCAACTCCTGATCGACACCACAAACATGAAAGCGCACAGTTCGGCGGGCGGTCCCTCCGCTGTCACCAGCGTAGCGACCATCTCTTACCAGATGCACTGCGCCGCCACTGCACGAACCGACTGAAGCGCGTTCTCCTCGGACGGCAGCAGGCCGGTGCATCGACCCAGCAACCGCCCGATCTCACCACGTCGATGGTGCCGTTGATCGCGCGACGGTGATCGACCCACGCAAGCCCTCGAACCTTGTCGGAAGGTAGGTATCGATGACGAAGGGGACGTGGGCGAACCCAAAGCCGCAAAACTTAGCACTCTATCGACCTATGGCGTCAGCAGTACCTAGGTCCTGTTGACACCGTCGTTCAGCCATAGCCTGGTCGCGGCGAGTGAGAGGAAGCCAAGGAAAGAAACAGCGGATTTATCGTATTGGGTTGCGATCCTTGGGGATTGCTTCGGTCGGTGGAAAAGATGCTCGACGGGATTGCGATCGCGGTAGCGCTGGAAATCGCGGGCGGCCTGCGTTCGACGGTTCGCCTTGGGCGGGCGGGCCATAATTGTCGGCGACATCGAAGTGGATCACGCCACGATCGAATGCCAGACGCAGAATGGCTCGCCCCGTTTCGAACACATAGTGTCCGCCGAAGTGCTGCCATAGCCCCAAGCTGATTACCGGCATCCTCAGCCCGCTTCGGCCGGTGCGTCGATGGGGCATGCCGCTTTTCATATCGGAGCTGGGAAGGGATGTACGGACGAGGAAACGACATTGGTGGCTTCTTGTGATCTTCCTTAACCCGCAAACCGTTTAAGCGCTGGCTGCATTCCTCTTGTCGAACCGCCTCGATCGAGTTGGACAGATGCGCGATGGGCGACCGAGTTAAACACAAAGGTTCCGCTACAGCACGCCTAGGTCAACCATTCGAAAGCACGCTTCAGTCGTGCCGCGCCATTGGTGTCGAACGGTCGACCGTGAGCAAAGATCACCCGGTCAGGCTCGAGCGCCACGATCGCTCGTACCGCCTCTTTCGCGTCCGCGCCGCCTAGTCGTATGGGTAGCCGAAGGTACCGCGCGGTCGTGCTGTGCGTGGCAGCGGAGGCCTGCATCAGCAGCCGCGTGACAGGCGGCAGCTTGTCAGGATCGAGGTTTTCGATGAGGTCGACGAGCACGAGCGTCTTGGTCTGCCGGTGGAAGAACCAAATCTCGTTGAAGCCAGCCCCTCCTGGCACCATACCTTGATCAAGTGTGTCCGCCCAGTCGGCTGGGGCCGTTTCACTGAGTTCGGCATCGAACCGCACCGATGCTGCGCGGACCTGTGCCCGATCCCGTAGCCCCGGCGCGGCCCAGGTGGTCGCATCAGGGTAGGCGCGTTGCCAGTCGGCAATGTACGTCCAATGCGCGATGTTGGGGGCGACGAGATGCCGTACCCGTCCTAGCGCTTCGACCGCCTTGGCTAATTCGACCGAAAAGGGGGTAGGCGAGTGAAGCAACAGATCGCCGTTCTCAAGGCGGAAGATCGTCATACGCACGGGCAGCGCCAGTCCCATCGCGTTTATTGGTCCGCTGTCGACGATCCAGACACCCTCGGCAAAAGCTTTCGGAACATCCAGTGGTGGATAGGTCGCGCGATGCCGGGCTTCGGTATCGTCTGGGCGTCGATGACTGCCCGCCAACGCCAAGAGTCCTATAGCGGCAACGCCGACGACACCCGCAGCGCCAGCGATCCGACGCCGTCTGCGTCCTTTTGAGGACGCCTGGTCGGCAAAGAAGCGTCGCATATCTGCCAGCAGGAGGTCGGGCTGCTCGAGCGCCGCGAAATGGCCGCCCGCCTCCATCTCACTCCAGTGGACGATGTTATAGGTCTTGCGCGCCTGCGAGCGCGGGGGAGGCGGGAAGACGGGATCGGGGAAAGCTGCGACGCCCGTCGGCACCTTGATACGGCTCCCTGCCGGAAATTCGCCCGAACCCTCCAGCATGCGGCCGCGATACATCCAGGTGGACGTGATGAAGGATCCCTCGACGAGGTACAGCATGATGTTGGTGAGGAGCGTATCTTCATCGAACGCCTGCCAGAGATCGGGCCGACCCTGTTCATCGCGCGGCACGTCCGACCAAGCGCCGAACTTCTCGAGAATCCAGGCGGCAACGCCGACGGGGCTGTCCGACATGGCGATACCCAGCGTCTGCGGACGCGTGCCTTGCTCGTGAGCGTAGCCGGTCTCCTCCTTCGCCAGCGTCGCCCGTCGTGCCGCCCAGGCGAGTTCATCGGCCGTCTTCGGCGATATGTCTGCCGCTTGAAGGAGGACCATGTTGAGGTGCAGCGCGGCCACGGCTTCGGGATGATCGTGCGCCATCCAGCTCCCGATCGCCGCGCCCCAGTCACCCCCTTGCACCAGATAGCGAGCATCACCGAAAAGTTCGGTCATCAGGCTGTGCATCAACGCGCCTGTCCGGCGCGGTCCGATCGGCGCGGCGGGGCGCCCGGAAAAGGCGTAACCCGGAAGCGAGGGCACGACGACGTCATGGCCGTCGGCGACCAATGGCGCGATGAGCGCCTCGAATTCCATGAACGAGCCCGGCCAGCCGTGCAGCAGGAGTAGCGGTGGGCGCGAACCATCGCCCCGCGCATGAATGAAATGAAGCTTTTCGCCCAGCACCTCTGTCGTGAACTGGGGTAGAGCATTCAGCCGACGTTCCTGTGCACGCCAGTCGAACCGCATGCGCCAATAGTCCACGAGCCGCTTGAGGTCCGCGAGGCCGACACCTGACGTCCAGCCTCCGGCGTCCGGCAGCCCGCCCCAGTCGAACGATGCGACTTTGGCGGCGATGCTGGCCAGCCGCTCGTCGGGTACTGCAATCGTAAAAGGCTTTGCCATTTCGTGTCCTAGCGTTCCGAGGGCACGCGCCCCTTCTAGAGCCACACCAACGCACTCACCGACGTCGTGTTCAAATTAGCTAGCATTCATCTGAGCAGCTCATGCCCCGCGTGCGCATGCCGCCGCAGTAACGTTCGCGATTGGGTCTTTTAGGCATGGACAGTGCCTGACATGGCAGACGCTTGGAACGAATGGGCGGGGGGGCGGGCAAGACTAAAATGCTCGAAGGGTTCTTGGCGACGACAATCTGTGGAACGTTGAGGCCAGCGATGCGCTCGAATGCTGGAGCCGCGACTACGCCGAGCGCGGCCAACGGAGAATGTGTATGTCGACGCCCGAAGACCTGAAAGATGTGTACGCTGACGAGCTGAAGGACCTTTGGTCCGCGAACGACCAGATGCAGAAGGTCTTGAAGAAGATCACGAGCAAGGCCAGCGATCCTGCGCTGAAGGATATGCTGGCAAAGTCGCAGGAGGGGATTTCGAAGCACACCGACATCCTGAAGGACCTGATCGCCGGCCAGGACGAAAAGGTCTCCAAGGAGCATTGCAAGGGCATGGAAGGCCTGGTTGCCGAGGCGACGAAGCATGTTCTTGAAGAAGGTCCCGAGAAGGGGGCGGTGCTCGATGTTCTGATCATCGCTCAGTATCAGCGGATGACGCATTACGGCATCGCCGGCTTTGGCACGGCTGCTGCCTATGCTGATGCGCTGGGCCTGAAAGACGACAACAAGAAGCTTCGTGAAGCCACCAAGGAAATCTACGGTGGCGACGAGTTCATGACCAAGTTGGCAGAAACTGCGGTCAACGCCAAAGCTGAAGAGGAAGCGTAAGTTTCGGGAGGTACCTCACTTGTTAAGCGAGTGAGGTACCTCGTCTCTTAAGTGTCGTTGCTGCGGGGTGCGCGGCTATTTGTTGTCGAGATCAAGACTGAGTTTTTTGTTGGCGTATCACTCGGTGTGTCAGCCAGGTTGCCTAGTTTAATGGCTGGCGGCTTTGGATTGTCCGGCCCAGGCAGGGGCTGCGGTTGTTCGTCAGGCACCATCTGGCGACGACGTGGCACCAGCGAGCATGTCATCGACCTACGGTCGTTGAGACCGTGACCAAAGTTGGTTGCGAGCGCGCTTATATGGCAACGACCTTAGCACTGGCAGCAGAGCGAAGGGCACGGCTGACGAGGCGCTTGTAACGTCAGGCAGGCAGCCGTTAGTGTGTTCGGAAAAGAAGACCTGGAGCGCATCGAGCAGGAGCGTCGTGCGAGAGCGAGCAGGGCAGGGGCCCTGGCCGTGCATAACATCGAACTACGAGGAAAGATGGCAGCGCCACTCCTCCTCGTGGCAACTTTTGAGGACGGCTCGTCAATAATTTGCCCGCCTTGGTGCGACGAGACCTCGTTCCCCCACTGGAAAAACCGTCATGATCACCGCTTCCGGGTTGCCCGACCCTTACATCCTCATTCTCACGGGATTTGGCCTGCTTACCGCGCTGGTTGTCTGGCTGCCTCTGGCGCTTCGTAAGCTGCCATTGTCGTTGCCGATCGTGTGCATTGCGCTTGGGGCTGCGCTATTTTCGCTTCCGCAGGTCACGTTGAAGCCGCTGCCGCTTCTCTACCCTGAAGTTACCGAACGCTTCACCGAGTTCGTCGTTATTATCGCGTTGATGGGTGCTGGTCTGAAGATCGACCGGGTGTTCCAATGGCGGGACTGGGCGGTCACCTGGCGTCTCCTCGTCATTACGATGCCACTTGGCATTCTTGCCATCGCTGCGGTGACGGCATGGGGGCTGGGACTGCCATGGGCGATCGCGCTTCTCCTTGCGGCTAGCTTGGCGCCAACGGATCCTGTTCTGGCAGCTGACATTCAGGTCGGGCCCCCCAAGAGCGAAGACGAAGACGAGGTACGTTTCGGCCTCACTTCGGAGGCGGGTCTTAACGATGGTTTTGCGTTTCCGTTCGTCCATCTCGCCATCATGCTGGCAGCCGCTGCCGGAAGTCAGCAGCCGTGGCTGGGCGAGTGGCTGACGTACCGGGTCTTATGGGAAATCGGTGCCGGGGTTGGCGCCGGCTGGTTGATCGGCCGTGCGTTTGGTTGGCTGACCTTCCATGTCCCCGCACAGACCAAACTCGCGCAAACCGGTGACGGCCTGATCGCGCTGGCAGCAACCTGCATCTCCTATGGCTTTACCGAACTGATCCACTGCTATGGCTTCCTGGCAGTATTCGTGACGGCGCTGACGTTTCGGGGGACGCACCGAACCCACGACTTTCACCACGATATGCACGATGTCACCGAGCAGATCGAACGGCTGGCGATGATGGTATTGCTGCTCCTGTTTGGCGGCGCGCTCGTCAGTGGGTTGCTGGCATCTGTATCGCTGGCAGATGTACTTATCGCGCTTGTTATCCTTCTGGTTATTCGCCCGATCACGGGGCTCATCGGTCTGGCAGGTCATCGAGCGGATCGGTCTGAGAAGCTGACGCTCGCTTTCTTTGGCATACGCGGTGTCGGGTCGATCTACTATCTTGCCTATGGGCTCAACCACATGCACGTCGCAGGAGCCGAACGGCTTTGGGGATTGGTCGGGCTGGTAGTGCTGTTCTCGATCGTTCTGCACGGGCTAACCGTGACACCGATCATGCGCGTCCTCGACCGCCAACACGGGCGAGATCCGGACAAGGATGAGCCGCCTGTGGTCGGGGCTTGACGCTATTGTTTGACCTGCCGCAGTGCTGCCGTCCGGTATTTGCAGCGAGCTGACCCTCCCCGCGCAGTTGGCGTCAATAGCGGGAATGAGCTCCTCAGTTCAAAGCAACGAGAAGGATGCCAGCATCCTCTATCCGAACATACCTGTCGTGTTGACCAGCGGACATAGTGAGGTTGTTGCCCAAAGCGGGACCCATGGTTTCGAGCTCTTGAACAAGCCTTGCTTCATTGATGCGCTGTCCTGAGCCTTACGGAAGGTTTCCAGACGACGGTAGCTCCGCCCCCCCGATGATGCGCAGCGGCCAGGATCGGTCGCGGAAGGAGAGACGGATATGGTGGATAACGTGAAACAAAGTCCGTTTCGGTACTTAATATCATTCGGAGGTTGCAAACCTTGACGCAGATACCAAGAGCACTAACTTAAATATTGGTTTTTATAAGAAACTATGTCTCATCTCTGGAAAGAATCGGTTCAATGAATTCTTATATTTTCAGTCTTGCTGGACGAGACAAAGTCTATGAGACGGTCGAATGTGAGTCGCTCTCAGACGCGCGAAACAAGGCAGTAAAGTACCTGGGAGCATATCTTATTGAGCATCCGGGTTTCGCAGACGACGGACATTGGCGCGTAAATGTTGAAGACCAGGCTCACAATGAACTCTTCCACGTTATCGTGGCGACGGTGACTTCAAGACATGCGAAGCGGCTCAGCAACTCTACGGACCTATGACGCGTTTTGACGTTATGTCTTAAAGGGCGTGCCGATCGGATACGTGGATACGGCCGATCGGCATAACGCTGCCTCAGCTTGCAATCGGATGTGGCGCCTTCGTCGGTCGATAGCGCAGCACACTACCGATGATTCCAAACCCCATGATCATGATCACCCAGCTTTGTGGCTCTGGTACCGACTGCGCCAACGTCAGCCCAAACTTTCGGTCCATGTCTTTGTAACCAGCGGCTTGCACTGCTGCCGTTACGTGTACCCCGTCAAAGGAGAAGAAGCCGGCGCATCCGGTCGACTGTGCGCCCGCTGCAACGCAGCTGGTGTCGAAGCGCAGAGGGGGAAGACCGAGCGAGGCGGGATCGGTGAGGGCTCGCTGATTGAGGTCGTTCAGACTGTATTGGAACAGATCGGTGCCGGCGCTTAGCGTCAGACTCTCAAGCGCTGTGTTGAGATAGCCGTTTGCCTCGATTGTTAGAGGATCGCCTGCCATCGGAAAATCGGTAAACAGAATGTTTCGAGCGCCGAGGTCGTTGAGTTCTTGAATGCCGCCAACGTATTGCTGCGCTGCTGCCTGCAAATAGCTGCTGATGTCAGGGTATGAACCGATCGCCCCTACCGGACCAAACACACCCTTTGCGCCAAAAACGTCGTTGCCGCCAAAGTTCAGAACATACAAACCATTTGCGTCGATGCCCTGCGGGGACAGTTTAAAGGCGTTTATCTGGGCCTGCAGGTCAGGAATGCTATCTCCCGTATCGACGATACGAGCGCCGCCAAATGCATAATTGCTACCACCCTTCAATGAAGGTGTGGTTGGCTTTCCAAACAAATCGATCGACAGCAAGTCGGGGTAATCATAGCCGTTGGTGAAACGGTTTTCAAAATACCCCAGCCGCGGGTCAGGGCGCGTGCCTCCATTCGCGATAAAAAGATTTCCGGCATCTACCAGGCTGTCGCCAAACACCGTCAGCGATGTGTAACGCTCGGTGGTGCGACCTGCAGAGGCGGGGGTGGCTCCCAGAATGCTCAAAATCCCAACGGCGAGCGCCCACTGTTTTGCCATCGCTTATCCCCTGATACTGAACCAACTCAACGTATGGTTAATCAGATGGCCGAAAACTTTTGGTTTGAATAGAGTGCATAAGCGCGAGCTCGCCGGTATTGTCGGGGGTGCATGCTGAGCCGTGCCGACGATGCGGAAGTGGCCGGCGGGCATTCGAGTTATCCGGTCATTGGAGGACGACATGCGGATGGAGAGATGCCGCATGAGGCACTTCGCGTACCAATAACACCGGTCCGGTCTGGCGTTCGCGCGGAACCACTGTAACGTTTTTACGATTGCGCAGGATCGTGCGCGCTACGGCGTTTTGAACCGAGCCACATCGTTTGTAAGCCATGTGATCCAAGACGATGTCGACACGCTTTTCGTCCCGAATGCGAAGAATGATGAGCGGTTCGCTGCCTATCCGTTGGTAGAGGGCGGCGACATAGACTCTGATACTGCTGCGGGGATGAGAGACGGACGAGGCTATCTTGTGGGGGCAATGTGCGTCACATCCTGCCAACTGAATCTTGATTGGAGTTAGGAAGGCCAGAGCTGCTTGCAAACGTGCGCAATAGACACAATAGAAAATATCGTTAGAAAATGGCTCTAATGATGTTGCGCAACACGGTTGCAGCCGATCCGCGAAATTAATCTTTATACCATCTAGAATGTTCAGGGGCGGTTAAAGGTCGAGTTTTTAGATCACTGGCCTAAGGAGTAAATATGTCTGACGAGTCAGAGAGAACTATCGAGCTTGCTGTTGAATTGACAATGGCATGGCTTTCCAACGCTAATACACGGGCGTCTGCCGAGGAGGTTCCGACATTTCTCAAGTCGATGTACGATACGGTTAATGATCTCACCAGTGCGCCAGTAGTAGAGGCTCCTGGCGACGAGGCGACTACGGAGTTCACTGGGGCGGTGACGGCACGGAAATCCCTGTCGAACCCAGACGTTATCATCTCGATGATTGATGGCAAGCCGTACAAGACGTTGACGCGGCATCTCAGTTCCAACGGTCTTACAGCCGATGAGTACCGTGCACGGTACGGGCTGAAGGCTGACTATCCAATGACGGCACCAGCGTATTCAGCAATGCGCCGCGACATGGCCAAGAAGATCGGCCTCGGTCGGAAGCTCGGCCAGAAAGTTTCGGCAAAGCCAGGTACCCCGGCGGAAGCGCCGAAGCGTGGTCGACCAGCAAAGTCGTCTTCGACCGATTAACGGGACGCGGCGAACGTGCTGGACACGTTCGCCGCGCGCATCAGCGCTTGGCGACAAGCCCTTGTGCCGGCGATCGGGGTAGTCGCAACGGACGCTAGGGGATGATGCGTCCTAGCGACGACCAAGCCCTCCGGCGGACGAGGCATCGGTGTGATATTTATGCAATGTTCTCTGAAACTTAGTTCCGACCGGAACCGCCAAGCGATCGTATCGTTCGAACGCGATGCTAAGCGATCGATATATGGACGAACTGGTCGAGACGTTCGAGGATGGGTTTGCCGCAACCAACTCGACGGCGACGATCGTGGGTCCGGCTGTGCAGGCTGACCATGTGCGCATCACTGCGTGGTTGGACGGTGCGTGCTATAGCGATCCGACTATTGCTGACTCGCTTGTTAGTTATCAGCGATCCCGTGCGACGGTTAAGACGCTGCACTAGGTCGATCGATGTTTCAGAGTGTCGATTGATGAAAGACCTCAAACTAAGACGTTGCCCGAGCGCGTTAATCTTACAAACAGCACGTCTTGGCGACATCGCTGCCTAGGCCGCTGGCGCTCGTTAACCAAGAGTGAGCAAGCGTGGATTGTCTGGTAAGGCAATCCATAAATCCTATCTTATGGGCCCATACCTCAGACAAATCCGTGATCAGCGACGTTCGCTGAAGTTTTCCGGGGGTTTGTGGTGTTTATTCAACCTGAAGCTCGTTTCTCGGCTGCAGCGATGGGGCAAGCCAAACAAAGGTTTGCAGACCGTCTTCCAGACGAGCAGCGCGCAAAACTGGTTCCAACCGTTTTTAGCCAGGCCGTTGATATCGAGCTCGCCGACACGAGCGATCTTCGAAACGAGGCGTGCTCGCTGATCAACAAGCGCTACGCGTGGCGGGGCTATGGCAGCCATCACGCGTTGCCAACGCACCGCGCCAGCGCAACGTTCACTGCTTCCACGCCGTCGGAGGTACTAGGAACCGTCACGCTTGTGGTAGACTCAGATGTCGGACTGGCAGCGGACAAGATTTTCGCTGACGAACTCAATCCGTTTCGCCACGCCGAGGGACGCAAGATCTGTGAACTGAGCCGACTGGCGTTCGAGACAAGTCTTCCGTCCAAGCCTTTGCTAGCAGCGCTGTTCCATATTATCTTCATTTACGGATACCACCATCATCGCTGCACTGACCTGTTCATCGAGGTCAACCCGCGACATCGTCGTTTCTATGAGGCAATGTTGGGCTTCAAGCCAATCGGTACCCCGCGCACCAACGAAAGTGTGGCAGCGCCGTCGCAATTGATGTGGCTGGAAATTGCGAGCATTCGGCCGCGTATTGACGCGGCGGCGAGCAACGCGACGTCAGACAAGGCACCGCGGTCGCTATACTCGCTGTTTTTCTCGCGTGACGATGCGCTCGAACTGGCCGAGGAACTGACGTCGGACGACGCTATCCGGCGTACAACGGACGGGAACGCGCTGGTCAAGATCTTCCTGACAGATCTCTAGCGGACCGAAAACGCCTCCGGCTCACGGGCGGCTTCTGTAGGTTTACGCGGTTATGCGATCGCGCCAGTCGAGCTGCGGCGACGATAGCGCCTGGACGCCACGATGCGTTGCCCTCGCGCCCTCGGCATCGCCTGCGCGATTGGTGCCGTGGTGCTCGGCGTTGCCTATATGGCGATCGCCGGTGCGCCGATGCGCTATCTCGGGATCAACGCCGGCGCATTGGTGAATGGCCTGACAATGCTGGCGCTGCTCGGCCGCACAGTAGCGGCGGGGCAACGATGGATGAGCGGTGCGATCATCGCGATGGTGGGCGCGCTGCTTGCAACCGCGCTTCTCGGCTCCGAGGTCGAAGGCTTGGCGCGGGGGACAAGCCTCGGCGGACTGGCCATTCAACCGAGCCTGATCCTGTTGCCGCTGATGCTCGTCGCTTTCTGTCCAACCCGTAGCATGCTGCGACCGCCGGCATTATCGCTGCCGTTGCCGCAATGGCGCTTCAACCCAACCGGACGATGGCTAAAATGCTCGTACTAAGCCTGGCGGGGGGCGAACCGCATCGTGGCAACCTCGACGATCTCGGACGCCTAACGCGGGGTCCGCGTTGTGCTATGGCGTAATCCGTACGGCGTTCGATCACGACTTCGAGAAATTCGTCGCCAATTGCCAGAGGGACGCCCGTGCGGTCGTCAAGCCTGACGCGGGATCCGACGCTTAACGCCGAACCGCGGGGCAAGCCGATCGTAACACCAAGCTCGCCCTGAGAATTGTCGATACGGGCCTTCTCGGTCGTTACGCGCAATACCATGTGGGTTGCGTGCCGATCCGTATCCCCGCAGTCGCCCGCAAGAATGCACCTCAAGGCACGTCGATCGTTCGCGTCGAGCGAATGTCGCCAGCGTTCATCAAATACCATCTCGACGACGGCGCTGCATTGCACCGGTTCGTACGACCTGAGCCGCATGCAGATCCGCATGACCATCCGTGGTCGTTCGAGACCACCATCCTGTCGGGTGGATATATCGAAGAGGTCTTCACTTTCCATCCGGACGGGAGCTGGCGAAGCGCATGCGTCGAGCGGCAGCCGGGCTCGCGACACTGGATCGAGGCAAGGCACATTCACCGGATCGTGGCGTTGCCGCTGGGGGAATGCTGGACGCTCGTTCGTGCCGGTCCGCATGAACGCAAGACCATGTTCTGGCGCTTCGGCGACACGGTCCAGCACCGGGCCTGGAACGCCAGGCGCTGGAGCCACTATCAGTCAGCGATCGCCGATATCGTCGTGCCCGACTAAGCCAGACCCTCGTCGAGAATGGTTGTGGCGAGCGGAGGAAAGGCGATACGTTCCGTGACATGCTCCGAACAAGCAAGCAGACCGTTGGGGCAATAGCGGTCGTCGTCCCAGCCGGGATGGTCCAGGATCGGGTAGAGGCAGACCCCCTCCACGGGGACCCCGAGCGATTGGGCGATCTTCACCTCGCACAGGATCATCCGCAACCAGTCTGGGCGAGCGCTTCCCTCTATCCCGGTTTCGGCAATAAAGATCGGGCGGCCATAGCGCGCATAGGCATCCGCAAGCATTGCGTGGAGTGGGCGACTGAGCGGATGATCGTAGGGCAGCGGCGGGCCGCCGTGGATCCACTGGTTGTTGTGGTAGAAGTTCACGCCGACGATATCGAGCAACGCGTCGCGGCCCCCGATCTGTGGCCAGGCCTTTCCCGCGATCATGTCCCACGCCTGATATTGCGCAAGGCGGTGGCCTTCGGCGGCGGGGGCGTCATGCGGGCGGCCAGGATCGGTAATGACGTTGATGACCGGGTCGGCGTGTACGAACCGCGCGGCGGGATCGACCGCAAGGATCGCTTCCATCGCGGCGATCGAAGCACGGGCGAGTTGCACCTTGAGTTCGTAGCCGCGCCCGCGCGCAAACGGGTTGAGGTAAGCTGCGTCTCCGCCGCCCCAGGCGAAGAACGAGATCTCGTTGACGGGGGCGTAGAAGCGGCGCTCGCCGGCGGCAGCGGGGCCGATATGCTGCGCGGCGGCGGCGGCGAAGGCGGCGAACCGTGTGACGAACGCTGGCGTCCAGATGTCGATGTCGTCGGGCCAGCCGTAATGCAGCAGATCCCAGATGACCTCGGTTCCGGTCGCCTTTGCGGCGGCGAGTTGCCGATCAAGGCTCGACCAGTCGTAGCGACCGGGTTCGCGTTCGATCAGATGCCAGCGCAGGCCGTCGCGGACGGTCAGGATGCCGAGCTTGGCAAGCTCTGCATAGTCATGCTTGGCAAGCACGTCGTGGTGGCTTGCCGCGACCACGTCGACGCGCTTCCTGTCGTGCGCGCGGCGATGCGTCGAGCATTCGAAGCCGCCCTGCAGGAAACTTCGGAAGAGTCCCGTCGCACGGGGAAGGCGCGTTTGGTCTGCCATGAGCGCGTTGAACAGTGCTTCCCAGCGTGGGACGACCGCAGCAACCGCATATTCAGCATCCACCTTCATGCGCAGCGCGCGGCCGAGGCGGTACCGTAGCGCCCGATCGTCGATCAACCGCTCGATTGCCGCAGCAACCGCATTCGGGTCCTCGTGTGGAACGAACAGGCCGCTGACCTGATCGACGATTTGTTGCTCGGACCCGTTGTCGCGCGTCGCTACCACAGGCAGGCCGGCTGCTCCGGCTTCGGCGATGACGTGTGGCATGCCTTCGCCGCGCGACAGCCATACGAAGACGTCGAGTGCTGCAAGCAGGTCGGGCACGTCGTCTCGATCGCCGATGAAGCTGAGCGCTCCATCCAGTCCGAGAGACGTCGCGCGGCTGCGCAACGCGACTGCATAATCGGGGAGGAACGCGTCCGGCCCACCGATAACGACGAAGCGTGCGGCAGGATGTCGCCGGTGTACCAGAGCGGCGGCGTCGATGAAGTCCTCGACCCGCTTTTTGGGATCGAGTCGACCGAGCCATCCGATCAACGGGACGTCATCGGCAATGCCAAGCGTCGCACGAACGGGCATTCGGCGCGCCGGATCGAAGGCGCCGGTGTCGACCATCGACGGGATTTCCAGCGCATGATGCTCGCGGCCCGGCATGTGGCTGGCGGCGGCGTTGCGGATTGAGGCACAGACGCCGACGTAGCGGGTGGTGAAATGCTTAGGGCCGGCAAGCGCCTCGGATACCAGGCCGCCATGTTCGATCAGCGGCGGTCGTAGGTGGATCCGTTCGAGCGCAGGATAGATATCCGCAACGTTCTGGCAGGAAACGACAATGTCGTAGCCGGGAATCTTGCTGGCAAGATACGCCACGGTCTCGTCGAAGCCAAGCGCGTACGGCGTTCGGTCGACCGGGACGCCGATCGCTTCCAGTTGCACGTGCGTCTGCTCGGGCATCTCATGCTTGCGGAAGCAGGCGACGACTTCGATCCGATAGCGGGCGGGATCCAGCGCCTGGGCGAGCAACCGCACCTCCGTCTCCTCGCCGCCGACGACGAGCCAGGCGAAGACGAACAGGATGCGGATCGGGCGAGCGTCGGCAATCGGTAGAGGTTTCAATCGCCGACCTTGAAGACAATCTGGAGGAATTCAGGGCGTTCGCCGACCAGCCGTGCGATGAACGCGGGGGCATCGTCGTAAGGCACCACGTGCGTGATCAACTGCGCCCGGATCTCGGGACCGCGCGCGAGCAACAGCTTGACCGTCTCGTTTGCGAGCCTGCGGCGGTCCCACTGGAACCCCAGGCCGCGGGGAACGCGGTTGATCTGCGCGCACCGCAGGTTGAGCCCGTTGTGATGGAACTCCTCACCGAGCCGCAACCGGTCCGCGCCGCCCTGGTAGAAGGCGAGGTCGATCACCGTGCCCTGCGGTCGCAGCGCCTGCATCGCGGTGTGAAGGCTCGCGGAATCGGCGCGCGTCTGGAACACAACGTCGGCACCACGATCGTCGCCACCGTGGAGCCAGCGTGCCTTGGCATGCGCCCATGCCTGATCCTCGGTCATCGCGGTGATGCCGAGGCATTCGGCGCGCAGGCGGCGGAAGGGGGAGGGGTCGGCGATCACGACCTCGCTGGCACCGCTGCCTTGCGCGAACAGCGCGGTCAGCATGCCCACGATCCCGGCGCCGATCACCAGCACCGGACGGCCGCGGATGCCGTCGCCGAGGTTGACGACATTGGGGCCGAGCAGTTCGGCGTCCGCGTGCAATATGCCGTTGGCGGCGATCGGCCCCATCTGCCCGACATAGATGCCGAGGATGGGGTCCATCTCGGCGGGGAGTTTGGTCAGGATGTCGTTGAAAGGGTCCGCGGTGTGGCCGGTCTTGTGCCCGAACACGGTGCCTACGACATCGCCGTTTGCAAAATCATGGACGCGGCTGTCACTGACGCGCGCACATTCCATGTAGCCGAGGAACGGCACCGGATAGTGCGCACTCGGTTCGCCGGGGACGAACACGCCGCGACCCGCATCCCAGCGCGAATGGAGGTACGGGTTGCTGTTCTTGACGAACGTGAGCTCGGTGCCTGCGGAAAAGCCGGTGTACAGCAGATCGAGCCTGACCTGCCCGTCCCCCGGGGGCGCTTCGTCATAGCCGAAGAAAT
>Ga0265798_10002777_pt1 | contig 25430 bp, 26 predicted proteins | sample P3T30metagenome_FD_192430 | JGI IMG/M metagenome (GOLD analysis project Ga0265798, IMG submission 192430) | Plant litter microbial communities from East Loma Ridge, Irvine, California - P3 T30 | ecosystem: Environmental > Terrestrial > Plant litter > Unclassified | place: USA: California...
GATGCGCCCCGCCCGCCCCGAGCGCGTCCGTCGATCCTGTCCGCGTCGGCGATGCGGGAGCAGCTGCGCCGCAGGGGCGGCGGCGCAGCCATGAACACGCGGAGCGCGAGCGACCGCGCTCGGTCGCGCGGGAGCGGCTGCGCCGCAGGGGCGGCGGCGCAGCCATGAACACGCGGAGCGTCGGCGACCGCGTCGGCGATGCGGGAGCAGCTGCGCCGCAGGAGCGGCGGCGCAGCCATAGGCTCAGTCCTCGAGGTCCTCGTGCGCGACGGGCGCGGGCTCGGGCAGCGGGGCCGCACGCGGGGGCGCCGGGATGCCTCGCTGCACGCCGAGGACGAGCAGCACGAAGGCCAGCTGCAGCACGCCGAGCACCATGAAGAAGATGCCGACCGCGGAGTGCTGGCCGAGCGCGACGGCGACGCGGTGCATCCATCCCATCAGCAGCATCGCGCTCAGCGCCGAGAAGACGAGCGCCAGCCGGTGCCCGCGCATGAGGCAGAAGGCGGCGACGCCGGTGAAGGCGCCGAGCAGCATGATGGCGACGCCGCGCACGTCGCGGTTGGCGAAGAACTCGGGCGAGGGCGGGGCGCTGCTCGTGCCGAGGAGCGTGCCGAGGCCGATGGCGAGGCCCGCGAGCGCGATGACGATCTGCACCACGAGGAGTGCGAACCACCAACCCCGGTGCAACGGCATGCGCTCACACTATTGACGCCGGTCGTAGGTGGAAACGCCCACTACAGGGGTGGGTCGAGGGAACCTCAGACCACGACGCCCTGCGAGATCAGGAACGCCTCGGGGTCGGTGAACGAGCCCTGCTGCTCGATCTTGAGGTCGAGGTGGCAGCCGGTGCCCACGCCGGTGCGGCCGACGTCGCCGACGAAGACGCCGGCCTCGATCACGTCGCCCTCCGCCACGGTGGCGGTGCCGGTGCCGAGGTGCCCGTAGACGGAGGCGATGCCGTCGCCGTGGTCGACGATCACGCGGTTGCCGTAGCCGCCGTCGAGCCCGACGAAGCGCACGGTGCCCCCGGCGACGGCCTTGACGGGCGTGCCGCAGGCGGCGCCGAAGTCGATGCCCTCGTGGATCGGGTTGCTGCAGCCGGCCTCGTTGCAGATGATGCGGCGCGGGCCGTAGGGCGAGGTCATGGGCGCGGCGACGGGCCGGAACCAGCCCTCCTCGCTGCCGCGCAGGTACGACATGATGCCGTCGGCGGAGATGCGGCCGCTCTCGACGGCGGTGCGCTCCGCCTCGGAGAGCGCCAGGAACTCGTCCCGGATCGCCGGCTGCTCGGCGGCGGCGTCGCCGCTGGCGATCTCGAGCGACTGCGCGTCGGGGTCGACCTGGCCGACGACCTGACCGGTCGGCTCGCCCGAGGCGTTGAGGGCGTAGGCGGGCAGCGCGACGCAGGCGAACAGCGCCGGCATGCCGAGCCAGGTCATCGCGGCCTTGCGCACCTTGTGGCCGCTGGGCGCGCCGGTCTCCTCGCGGGCTGCGCGTCGAGCGCTGCGGGGCGGACGAGCGGATGCACCGGCCTCCGGCCGCGCGCTCCGACCGCGCCCCTTGCGCCGTGCGCGTGCGGGCTCGCTCGCCGCGGCCCCGGGCTCGTCGTCGAGCAGCAGCGATCCGTCCCGCAGGAACGGCAGCGCCGCGTCGGAGAGCCGCACGGTCTCCGCCGACTCGCTCTCGCCGGTCGCGACCAAGGGCGGCGCGGCGTCCGAGGTCTCCGCTCCCGCGGGCCCCTGCGATCCGCCGACCTGCGACTCGTCGGGCAGCGGACGGCCGGCAGCGCGCTCGGCGCGCAGCGCTTCGCGGCGCGAGAGGGGGGTTTGGGGCATCGAGAGGTGTTTCCGTGGAGCGGTCGAGCGGGGGAGCGGTCGCGGTTCAGGGGTGGCGACTGGGTGAGTTTACGTGGCGGTTCTGAGAACCGCATCCCCGGTTCGGGGGTCAGCCCGCGTCCGGCGCCTCCGCCGCGTGGATCGCATCCGCCGCCCGCACGAGCGCCAGGTGCGAGAACGCCTGCGGGGTGTTGCCCGCGTGCCGACCCGTCGCGGGGTCGACCTCCTCGGCGAGCAGACCGACATCGTTCGCGAATCCGACCAGTCGGTCCATGAGCGCGACGGCCTCGTCGAGCCGCCCCGAGCGCGCGTGCTGCTCGACGAGCCAGAACGAGCAGGCGAGGAACGGATGCTCGTCCCCGCTCAACCCGTCGACGCCCGCCTGGGTGCGGTACCGCAGCAGCAGGCCGTCGCGCAGGAGGTCGCGCTCGATGACGGCGACCGTGCCGCGCATCCGCTCGTCCGTCCAGTCGACGTAGCCGATCTGGGCGAGCTGCAGCAGCGAGGCGTCGACCTCGGTGCCGCCGTAGACCTGCGTGTAGCTGCCGAGCGCGGCGTTCCAACCGCGCTGCTCGATCTCGTCGCGCACCCGGTCGCGCAGCGCCTCCCAGCGCTCCACCGGCCCCTCGAGCCCGAACTCGCGCACGGCCCGGATGCCCCGGTCGAGCGCCGCCCAGATCATGGCTCGCGAGTGCGTGAAGTGCTGCTCGGGCCCGCGGATCTCCCAGATGCCGCGGTCCTCGCGGTCCCAATGCTGCTCGATGTCGCGCAGCAGCGCCACCTGCAGCGACCAGGAGTCCGGGCTCTCGGCGACGCCCAGGCCGCGGGCCTCGTCGAGCGCGATCATCACCTCGCCGAAGATGTCGCCCTGGTACTGCGTGTACGCGCCGTTGCCGATGCGCACGGGGGAGCTGCCTCGGTAGCCGGGCAGACTGTCGAGCTCGCGCTCGGCGAGGCGGCGCTCGCCGGAGAGCCCGTACATGATCTGCACGTCGGCCGGGTCGCCGGCGATCGCCCGCAGCAGCCAGCCGCGCCAGTGGTCGGCCTCGTCCCGGAAGCCGTGCAGCATGAGCGACTGCAGGGTGAGCGCGGCGTCGCGCAGCCACACGTAGCGGTAGTCCCAGTTGCGCTCGCCGCCGAAGTCCTCCGGCAGGCTCGTGGTCGCCGCGGCGACGATGCCGCCCGTGTCCTCGTGGGTGAGCGCGCGCAGCACCAGCAGCGAGCGCTGCACGATCGCCTCGTAGCGGCCGGCCGCCTCGAAGCCCTCCGTCCAGGTGCGCCACCAGGCGTTCGTCGCGGCGAGCTGCTCGTCCACATCGAGCGCGGCGGGCGGCTCGCGGTGGGCGGGGTACCAGGTGAGCATGGTGTCGACGTGCTCGCCGGCGGCCACGTCGAAGGCGACCTCGTGGCGGTGGTCGGTGGCGCGCATCCGCGGTCCGCGCACGATGACGGCGTCCGGTCCGGCGGTGGCGATGAGGGCGGCCTCGCCGGTGCGCTCGTCGACGGGCAGCTGGCGCACCCACGGCATCGCGGCGGCGTAGTCGAAGCGGATGCGCAGCTCCTGCCGCATCCGCACGGTGCCGCTGACGCCGCGCACCCGGCGCACCACATCCGCTCGCCGATCGCCGTGCGGCATGAGGTCGACGACCTCGACCTCGCCGGTGGCGGTCGCCCAGCGGGTCACGAGCGTGAAGGTGCCGTCGTCGTAGGCGCGGCCGAGCATGCGGGCGTCCGGGTCCTCGGGGGCCAGCCGCCAACGGCCGTGGTGCTCGTCGCCGAGCAGCGCGCCGAAGGTGCTGGCGGAGTCGAAGCGCGGCAGGCAGAGCCAGTCGATGCTGCCGTCGGTGCCGACGAGCGCGCCGGTGTGGCAGTCGCCGATGAGCGCGTAGTCCTCGATCGCGAGTGGCATGGCAACATCCTGGCGCAGGCGCGATGGATGCGAGCCGAACCGGCGGCCCCGCGCCGCGGCGCCGGCCCGCTTGCCGGCTCGTTCGGCGCTCGACGACGACTTCGGCGCTCGGCGACGCCGAAGTCGTCGCGAAGCGCCGAAGTCGCGGTGCTGCGTCGCTCGGCTAGCGTTGCCGCATGCGCAAGGACCGCTCCACGCTCAAGGCCGTGCTCATCGGCGTCGGGGCGCTGCTCTACAGCGCCTCGCCGATCGACCTCATCCCCGAGCTCCTCGCCGGCCCGCTCGGCTTCGGCGACGACGCCATCGTGCTCATCGGCGCGGGCGTGGCGATCTGGCGCATTCTGCGCCGCCGCGGGGCGTCTGGCACCACGCAGCGCTGAAACGCCTCGCGCGGCCCGGCACGCGGCGCAGCAGGCTCGCGAGCGACGTCGTACCGGCTCACGACTCAGTATCGGCTCACGACTCAGTAGCGGAACGACGACTCAGAAGCGAAGAGCCTGCTGACTTGTCGCTTCGGTGCTGAGTCGAGCCGTCGTGCGCCGAGCGGATGCGCCGCGTCAGCGCCGCGAGACCGCCCGCACCACGAGCATCACCAGGCCGGCCACGGCGAGCAGGAGGAGCGGAGCCGCCGTGATCGGCCGGGCGAAGAGGAGCGCCGAACCGAGGCCGCCGAGCACGCCCACGACCAGCATCGCGATCGCGATCGCCGTGAAGGCCGAGCCGCCGCCCGCGTTCGCTCGTCCGCCGGCACCCGGCCCCGACCCGGTCGCCCTCCGCGGCGACACCGGCACGAGCGCGCGCCGGAAGGCGATGACCAGCAGCCAGACGCCGATGGCGACGTTGAGGATGCCGACCGCGAGAGGCGCACTCCAGAGCAGGTCGTAGTCGGCGGGGATGAAGGGGTTGGTCGCGGCGTACTCGTCGACGCTCGGTGCGTGGAACTCGAGCTGCACCTCGCTGCTGTACGCCGCGATGCGCTGCTGCTCGCGGACGGCGTTCACGATCGCCCCGATCACCGCGAGCAGGGCGACCGCGCCCAGCGGCACCGCCGTCGCCAGGATCTTCTCCCAGCGGCGCCAGACGACCGACGTCCACATGAGCACGATGCCGGCGATCCACCCGACGACCGGCACGAGCCACATGCCGAAGGCGACGGCGAGGCCGGTGAGCACCACGTAGATCGGCGAGGCGGTGCCCGCGGAACGCGGCGGCGGCGCGGGCGCCCAGGACGGCGCGCCCGCCCCGCCGGCCGCCGGGCCCTCCCGCAGCGAGCCGGCCGCGGCGGCGGCGATGTGCTGCGGATCGCCGAGCTCGCGCATCCGATCGTCCGCCGCAGCCGCGTCGAGCGAGCGCAGCTCCTCCGCCACGCCTTCGCGGATCTCCCGCGCGGTCACGTACGGCACGTGCGCGAGCGCCGCGTCGAGCCGTTCCAAGTAGTCGTTCACGGTGTTCGTCATGGCCCCTCCACCATCCGCTCGACCGCTCGGGTGAACGGCCTCCACTGCTCGCGGAACGCCGCGAGCTCGCGCTCACCCTCAGGACTGAGCCGGTAGTACTTGCGCACCGGACCGGTCGCCGAGGGCTGCTCGAAGGCGGCGATCACGCCGCGCTCGCGCAGCCGCCCGAGGATCGGGTACAGCGTGCCGATGCTCGCGATGAGCCCCGCGGCGGTGAGCGCCTCGGAGAGCTGCCAGCCGTACATCGGCTCGCGCGCGAGCAGCCCGAGGATGCAGGGCTCGACCACGCCCTTGCGCAGCTGCGCCCCCGCCTCGGCAGTCATGCCCTGCAAGCTAGCATGCGACGCACGATAGTGGCGAGCGGATGCGGCACCCGCTACCCGAGGTCCTTGCGCCAGGCCCCCTCGTAGCCGATCGGCACGAAGCCGAGCGCCTCGTTGACGTCGAGCATCGGCCGGTTCTCCTCGGCGTTGTAGGTGATCACGCCCGGGTGGCCGGGCTCGCGGCGCTGCAGCTCGAGCAGGTTCGCGACCTTGAGCAGCATGCCGAGCCGGCGGCCGCGGTGCTCGCGGACGACGAGCGTGTCCTCCTGGTGCACCGGCCGGTGCCGCTCGGCCGGCACGCTCAGCTGGTTGTAGCCGACCAGGGCGCCGCTCGGCACGTGCTCGACCACGACCGTGAGGGTCGTGCGCGGGCTGGCCGCATCCGTCCGCTCGGTCTCGACGAGGCGCTCGACGGTCCAGACGTCCTCCGGCTCCTCGAGGCCGGCGCTGGGCGCATCCGTCGTCATGCGCGTGTAGAGGGCGGCCACGTGCTCGCGCCACTCGGGAGGCGTGCGATCGACCCAGGCGTGCACCCGGTAATCGGAGCCGCTGCGCTCGAGCCCGGCCGCGACGCGCTGCTCGAGGTCGCCGACGCCGTCGGGCAGCGGGTAGCGGCTGGCGCGCTCCACCTGCTCGAGCCGCCAGCCGCGGCGCAGCAGGAAGCCCGTTGACGGCGCCGCCTCGGGCACCGCGCCGAAGCCGGTGGGGGAGGGCAGCGCGGGGCCGGCGAGCGGCGGCGTCGCGACCCAGGCGAGCAGGCGGGTGCGGCCCTCGTCGCGCGCCCAGTGCTCGATCCGCTCCAGCAGCGCGCCGCCGATACCCAGATCGCGGGCCTCCGGATGCACCTGCACGCTCACGTAGGCCGCCGGCCAGTCGGCCGCGGCGCGAGTCTCGTACAGGCCGCGGGCGACGACCCGCCCGTCGATCTCGGCGACGAGCAGCCGCTTCGGCTCGGCCGGGTCGGACCACTGCGGCAGCAGCTCCTCGGCCAGGAACGACAGCTCCTCGCCGGTGCCGAAGGGCTCGTTCTCGACCACGTTGCGCACGGCGATGGAGCCGTCGAAGCGGGCCGCATCCTGCGAGCCCTCGGCCGCGGGCACCCGCGGCTCGATGATGTCGAACGTCATGGCAGCGCCTTCCGCCGACCGGGCCTCCGCCGGGCAGCCGGCCAGAGTATCAGAGCGGATGCGCGCCGGTCAGGGTTCGACGGGCTCCCCGTCGACGAAGGCGTCGGGCTCCGGCCGGGCGACGGCCAGCCAGTACGCGCGGCCCTCGAAAGACGGCTCGACCCGGGTGGTCGCCTTCACGAGCACCTCGATCGAGTCGCCCTCCTCGCAGTCCACCTCGACGGGCTCGGCATCGGTGACGGTGAACACGACCGGCTCGGTGCTCCTGCAGTAGAGGTCGATCGTCGTGACCGCCAGCGGCACGTTCGAGAAGACGTCGTTGGTCTGCTGGTAGCGATTGCCGCCGTCGTAGCCGCCGCCGATGACCCGGCCGGAGAAGAAATCGAAGCTGCCATCGGCGCCGGACTGCTCCGCAGCCCACTGCTCCCAGGTCAGGGATTCGGGGAGCGGCGCGCACCCCGCCAACGGCAGCGCGAGCAGTCCCAGTGCGATGATCCCCCGATGGCGCATGACCCCAGGCTAGAGGCTCACCACTGCGACTTGGCGTAGTCCTTGAGGAAGATGCCGTACAGGTCCTCACCGTCCTCGCCGCGCACGATCGGGTCGTAGACGCGCGCGGCGCCGTCGACCAGGTCGAGCGGGGCGTGGAAGCCCTCCTCGGCGAGGCGGATCTTCGTGTAGTGCGGGCGCTCGTCCGTGATCCAGCCGGTGTCGACGCTGGTCATGAGGATGCCGTCGGTCTCGAACATCTCGCGGCCGCTCGTGCGGGTGAGCATGTTGACCGCGGCCTTCGCCATGTTCGTGTGCGGGTGGCCGGGGCCCTTGTAGCCGCGATTGAACACGCCCTCCATGGCGCTGACGTTCACGATGTACTTGCGGCGCGCGGGCGACTGCTTCATCGACTCGCGCAGCTTCGAGATGAGGATGAACGGCGCCGTCGAGTTGGCCAGCTGCACCTCGAGCAGCTCGATGGGCTCGACCTCCTCGACCGCCTGCACCCAGCTGTTGCTGTGCGCCTGGTCGGGCACGAGGCCGCCAGCGTCGATCGCGGTGCCGGCGATGTGCTTCTCGATGCTCGAGCTGCCGGCGGCCATGGCGAGGTCGGTGAGCTCCTCGGCCTTGGCGGCCGCGGCGGCGAGGATCGGATGCGCGGTCACCGACTGCGTGAGGGCGAGCGGATGCGCGTCGTTGGTGTGCCCGAAGGTCACCAGCTCGGGCAGCGGCCCGTCCGGCAGCGGCGCCAGCTCGCCGTCGACGAGCGGCTGGTACGAGCCCTTCGAGCGGCGCACGGTCTGCGCGGCGTTGTTGATGAGGATGTCGAGCGGGCCCTGGGCCGCGACGTCCTCGGCCAGGCCGATCACCTGCGCGGGATCGCGCAGGTCGATGCCGACGATGCGCAGCCGGTGCAGCCAGTCGGCCGAGTCGGGCAGCAACTGGAAGCGGCGCACCGCGTCGCGAGGGAAGCGCGTCGTGATGGTGGTGTGCGCGCCGTCGCGCAGCAGCCGCAGCGCGATGTACATCCCGATCTTGGCGCGGCCGCCGGTGAGCAGCGCGCGCTTGCCGGTGAGGTCGGTGCGGGCGTCGCGCTTGGCGTGGTTCTCTGCCGCGCACTTCGGGCAGAGCTGATGGTAGAAGGCGTCGACGAGCGTGTAGTCCTGCTTGCAGATGTAGCAGGGGCGCGGCTTCCGCAGCTCGCCCGCGGTCGGGGCCTCCACGCGCTTGGCGAGCGGGATGCCCCGCGTCTCGTCGTCGATGCGGTCCGCGGCGCCGGTCGCCGTGTTGGCGACGACCGCCTTGTCCCACTCCGCGATCTCGGCGCGCTTCTCGAGGCGGCGGAAGGTCTTGACGGCCTTGAACATCTTGCCGGTGGCGCGGCGCACGGCCACGAAGTCGGGGTGCTCCTCGTCGACCTCGTGCACCATGCCGAGCACCTTCAGCGTGATCGCCAGCTCGTCGGGGTCGATGCCGCTCGGGCCGTGCTGGGGTTCGGGGGTCTCGGAGGTCACACGAGATCGTACCTGGCGCGCGGCTACCCGCCGATCGGGCCGAGCCAGGCGTCCGCGACGGTGCGGTGCGCGCTGTCCTCGTTGGAGGGGTGGAAGCCCGCCGCGACCACGTCGCGCTGCAAGCGGGCGAGCTCCGCATCCGCTCGGTACGACGAGGCGCCGGCGATCGCCGCCGACCGCCGCACGACGTCGCCGGCCACGCGGGCGGCCCGCGTCTTGAGGCCGACGAGCTTCGCGAACCAGGCGCGACCGTGCGGGGCCTGCTCGTCGACGTCGCGCGCGAGCGCATCCGCTGCGATCAGCAGACCGTCGAGCTCGATGGCCGCCTCGGCGACCTTCCACCGCGTCACCGGGTCGTCGGCGGCGCGCAGCCCGGTCGCCCTCGACGTGCGAGCGGATGCTGAGGCCGCCGCGAGCTCGAGCGCCCGCGTCGCGAGCCCCGCGTAGACGTTGGCGATGAGCACCTCGAAGCTCGCGAAGATCGCGAAGACGAGCGGATCGGGGTTCGGCCCCGGATCGAGGCGCCGGATCACCCGGTCGGCGGCAGCGGATGCGCCCTCGAGCGAGGTCGTGTTCGAGCGGGTCGCGCGCATGCCGAGCATGTCCCAGTCGTCGAGCGTCACGACCTCGGCGCCGCGCTCGACGAACGCGTAGACGAGCTTCGGCGCATCCGGGCTGCTGTCGTCGCGGCCGAAGGTGCCGAGCCGGGTCCACACCGGCGCGAGCGAGGTGAACACCTTGCGGCCGGTGAAGCGGTAGCCGCCGTCGGGCTGCGGCTCGGCCGTCGTGCCCGAGTCGAAGAGCACGAGGTCGTTGCCGGCCTCGCTGATGCCGAAGGCGAAGACCTCACCCGCGGCGGCCTCGCGCAGCAGCCAGTCGAGGGTGTCGTCGCCGCGCTCGCGCAGCACCACGGCCACGCTCGTCCAGACCAGGTGCATGTTGATGGCGAGCGCGGTGGCCGGTGCGGCGCCGGCGAGGCGTCGCTGCTCGGCGGCGAGCTCGCGCAGGCTCAGCCCGTGCCCGCCGAGCTCGGTCGGCACCCCGGCGCGCAGGTAGCCGGCGTCGCGCAGCTCGGCGAGGTCCTCGTCGGGGAAGGCGTTCGCGGCGTCGTAGCCCGCGGCCCGCGAGCGGATGCGCTCCAGCAGATCGTCGTCGAGCCGGAACCGCACGTCGTCGCCCATGGGGCAACGCTACGCCCGCGGCGCTGGAGCGCCGGCTGCGCGTCGTGTGGGTGCCCGCTGGGAGCCGGCCCAACCGCATCCGCTCGTTCCTACGCTCGGAGCAGGCGGCACAGCCGCCGACGGACCAGATCACCCGAACGAAGGAGAAGCCATGGGACTGCTCGACAGCGCCAAGGACGCGGCCGCAGCGACCGGCAAGAAGATCGGCGAGGCGGTCGAGGACGCGAAGGACCGCGTCTCCGACAAGGCCGACGAGGCCCGCGCCGAGTCCGAGGTGAAGAAGGCGGAGGCCGACGTCAAGAAGGCCGAGGCCGACCGCGACGCCGTGCAGGCGAAGAACGAGTACAAGGAGGACCTGCGCTGAGCAGCTCCTCATGACGACGGCGAGGGCCGGCACCCGACGGGTGCCGGCCCTCGCCGCGTGCGGAGCCGCGTTCAGCCCGCTGCGGGCTCGTCGTCGAAGGGGCCCCGCACGACGGGGCCCGGCGCATCGACCCGCGCGGCCCGACGGGCCCGCAGCCGCCGCACGAGCGGAACGGCGACGAGGGCCAGTACGCCGAGCAGCAGCAGCCAGGGCAGCAGCACCCCGAGCGTCACCAGCAGGCCGGCGCCCGTCGCGATCAGCGCGCCCCAGCCCGCGCTGAGCCCGGTCAGGAAGCTCTCCGGCTCCACCGTCGGCGCGTCCTCCTCACCGCGCACGACCAGCTGCACCGTCGACAGCGCCACCTGGTCGTCGAGCACCCGCCGCTGGCCCTCCAGGCTCTCGAGCTCGCCCTGGCGCTGCGACAGCGTCGACTCGATCGTGATGAGGTCGTCGGTGCCCTCCGCCCGCTCGAGCAGGGCGAGCAGCCGGTCGACCGAGGTGCGCAGCGCCGTGATGCGCGCGTCGAGGTCCTGTCCCTCGGCGGTCACGTCCTGGCGGCTGTACTGCTGGTCGTCGATGCGCCCCAGCTCGTCGAGCTGCGCCATGAAGGCGTCGAGCCGGGCGGAGGGGATGCGCACCGTGAGCGACGCGCTCGCCGTCTGGTACTCCGTCGCGGTCGTCTCGAAGCGCTCGGCCACGTGCCCGCCCTCCACTCCGGCGAGGTCCGCGAGCGCGTCCGCGGCCTCGACGGGCTCCTCGGCGGTGATCGTGGCGGAGCCGGTCGTGACGATCTCGCGGTCGGCGAGCCCGGCGTCCGTGGTCGCGGCATCGGCGACGGCGCCGGACTCGGCCTCGGAGCCGCCGCCGAGCTCCGAGGCGGCGTCGCCCATCCGCTCGTCCGCGGCGGACGGCGCGGTCGCCAGGTCGAACGACTCGCTCGCGGAGCAGCCGGCCAGCAGCAGCACGAGGGCGGCGCCGGCGAAGGCCGCTCCCGTGGTCGTGCGCAGTGAGGCTCGCATGGCTCGAACGCTAGTGAGCGACCGAGCGGATGGGCAGTCCAACGTTTCGCGGGGCTGCGGCGTCAGGCTCGGTGCCGGCGAGCGCCTCCCGATCCTGTCGTCAGCCCAGCCAGCCGAGCGTCGCCTGGGCCGTGGCCTCGAGACGGTCGCGGTGCAGGTTGTGGCCGGCGCCCTCGATGAGCTGCTGGCGGATGCGCGGGTTCGCACGCAGCGCCTCCTGCTGCGCGGCGTCGACGAGCGGGCCGAGCTCGGGCACGAGCAGCAGCGTCGGCACGGGCAGCGCGAGCGCGGCGTCGAGGGCGTCCCAGTCCTCGGCGTTGCTCTCGCCGGTGCGCTCGATGCCCCAGGCGGAGGCGTGCTCGACGGCGCGCACCTTCTCCTCCACGTCGACGGGGTGCCAGTGCGGGTTCGCGGCGCTCACGGCCTCGACGGTGTTCGCCGCCCGGGCCGCGCGCTGCGAGGCGGCGACGCCGCGGGCCGTCTCGGGGGTGAGCCGCAGCGCGGGGTCGAGCAGCACGAGCCGCTCGGCCCAGTCGACGCCGGCGGCGAGCACCGCGGCGACGCCGCCGAGCGAGTGCGCGACCACGGCCTGCCAGGCCCCGCCGCCCTCGGGCCGGGTCGCGGCGAGGTCGCCCGCGTAGTCGGTGAGCCGGTAGTCCGCCGTGCGCGGGGAGCGGCCGTGCCCGCGCAGGTCGACGGCGGTGGCCGACCAGCCGGCGGCCGCGAGCGCCTCGGCGAGGCGCCAGGTCGTGGCGGCGGAGCTGCCGATGCCGTGCACGAGCAGGGCACGACGAGCGGATGCGGGGTCGCCCCAGTGGAGCCGGGCCAGGGTCGCGGTCATGCGTCCGAGCGTATTCGCGACTGCGCGCGCCGAGCGCTGGGTTGAGCAGCGTGACGCGCGTCCGCCAACCGTAGATCGGTCGGATTCTGTCGTTATCGGAGCCTCGGAGCGGCAGAATCCGTCCGATCCGGGGAGCGCGGGGGCTCTGCGCGCGGTGGCGGCCGCTACGGCAGCCGCAGCTGCGCGCCGTAGGCGGTGCAGGTGGCGCCGGCCACGGCCATCGCGTGCTCGAGCAGGGCCTGCCAGCCCGCCGCATCCGCCGGCTCGCCCGCCGCGAGGCCCGCGACGACCGTCGCGAGCGTGGCGTCGCCGGCGCCCATGGTGTCGACGACCGCATCCGCTCGCACGGTGACCGGGGCGGATGCGGTGAAGCCGTCGCCGTGCAGGCTCGCCCCGCGCGGCCCCTCCGTGGCGAGCACGAGCCGGGTGCCGGATGCGCGCAGCGCGCCCACGAGCGCGTCGAGGTCCGCGAAGCCCAGCACCGCAGCGTCCTCGTCGCTGACCTTGACGAGCAGCGCGCGAGCGGCGGCCGCGAGGAAGCCCGTGCGGAAGGCGTCGCGGTCGTTGAGCATGCCCGGGCGCGGGTTCGGGTCGATCACGAGCCGGCCTTCGGGCGCCGGCACCTCGGCGATCGCGCGCGCCTGCCGCGCGTCGTCGAAGGCGACGCAGCTGACCACCACGAGGTCGTCGCCGAGCTCGACGTCGTCGAGCTCCACGCGCCGGCGCATCGCGGCCTCGTTGAAGACGTAGCTCGGCTCGCCCGCGACGCGCACCGAGGTGGCGCGCGCGGTGCCGTTCGGCGCCGCCGTGGCGATCAGCGGCACGCCCTGGGCCTCGAGGTGCGCGCGCACGGCGGCCCCGTCGGCGTCGTCGCCGACCATGGCGACGAGCCGGGCGTCGATGCCGAGGATGCGCAGCCCCGCGGCCACGTTCAGGGCCGCCCCGCCCACGGCCTCAGCCGTGCCGTCGTCGTCCTGCCACTCGTCGATCAGCGCGTCGCCGATCACGGTCGCGTGCCGCAGTGCCGTTCCGCTCATGAGGTGCTCCGTCGCATCCGCTCGTCCGGTCGTGCCGTTCAGTCGTTGAAGTCGCCCGGCACCTTGCCGGTGCGGCCCGCCTCGCCGGCGTCGAGCGCGTCGATGGCGGCCATCTGCGCTTCGTCGAGCACGAAGCCGAACACGTCGATGTTCTCGCGGATGCGCTGCGGCGTCACCGACTTCGGGATCACGATGCGCCCCTGCTGCAGGTGCCAGCGCAGCACGGCCTGCGCCGGCGTGATGCCGTGCTCGGCCGCGACCCCGGCGAGCACCGGGTCGTCGAGCACGCTGCCGCGGCCGAGCGGCGCCCAGGCCTGGGTGAGGATGCCGTGGCGCTCGCCGTAGGCGCGCACCTGCTCCTGCTGCAGTCGCGGGTGCAGCTCAACTTGGTTGAGCACCGGGGTCTCGAGCCCGGCCTCGCGCAGCGCCTCGAGGTGCTCGGGCTCGAAGTTCGAGACGCCGATCGAGCGCACCCGGCCCTCGCCCTTGAGCGTCTCGAGCGCGCGGTAGGTGTCGACGAAGAGGCCGCGGGCCGGCTGCGGCCAGTGGATCAGGTAGAGGTCGACCACGCCGAGCCCGAGCAGCCGCTCGCTCTCGGCGAAGGCCGCCAGGGTCGCGTCGTAACCCTGCGCGTCGTTCCACACCTTGGTGGTGACGAACACCTCGTCGCGGTCGAGACCGCTCGCGCGCACCGCCTCGCCGACGCCCTGCTCGTTGGCGTAGAGCGTGGCGGTGTCGATGTGCCGGTAGCCGGCCGCGAGCGCTACGGCGACGGCCTCGGCGGTCTGCGCCGGCGGCGTCTTGTAGACGCCGAAGCCGAGCTGCGGGATCGAACGGCCGTCGTGGAGGGCGAGCGTCGGGCTGGGGGCGAGGGTCATGCCCCCATCCTGGCGCGAGCGCGCCCGCCGCCGCGCACGCGCCCTGCCCGTCCCCAGGTCTCCCGCGCATCCGCTCGTCCGCCCGGTGCCTGGGCGCGGAACCGCATCCGCTCGCCCCCTGGTGCCAAATGCAGTGGAAACGAGCGGATGCGCGGGCCCGGCGCCCGTACTGGCAGCGCTGACGCGGTGGGGCACTGCATTCGGCATCCGTTCGCGCGGCGCGAGCGAGGGGATGGGCGCGAGCGGAGGGACGGGCGCGAGCGGAGGGAGCGAACGGCTCAGCCGATGAGGTCGAGCGGCTCCGTGTCGGGCCGCGGCCCGGCGTCCTTGCCGCGCAGGTCGGGCAGCCAGCGCACCGAGACGACGGCCACGATCACGCCGAGCGCGGCGAGGCCGCCGCCCACCCAGAACGCGCCCTGCGGACCGACGCCGTCGATCATGAAGCCGGCGGCCGCGCTGCCGGCGGCCGCGCCGATCAGCTGACCGGTGCCGACCCATCCGTAGGCCTCCGCGGTCTCGCTGAAGCGCAGGCTCGACGAGACGCTCGTGAAGATGGCCGCGAGCGCGGGCGCGATGCCGAGGCCGGCGATGAGCAGGCCGATGCTGAGCCACCAGGCCTCGAGCACCGCCGAGGCGAGCGCGACGCCCACGGCGACCACGGCCATCCGCCGGGCGATCGCCCAGGGGGAGATGCCGATGTGGCCGAAGGCGAGGCCGCCGATGAGCGAGCCGCCTGCGAAGACCGCGAGCACGATGCCGGCCTCGAGGCCGTCGTGGCCGAAGACCGCGACCACGCCGGCCTCGACGGCGGAGGCGGTGCCGATGAGCAGCATGCCCACCACGGTGGCGATCGCGACGATCGGCTTGAGCAGCACCTTGCCGAACTTGCCGCGGCTCTTCGGGATGCGCACGCGGCCGAGCTCGGGGGAGCTCAGGAAGAAGAGGCCGCCGAACAGCGTGAGCGCGGCCGGCACGAGCACGCCCACGGGGGTGCCGATCTGGGTCGCGATGAAGGTGACGGCCACGGGGCCGGCGACCCAGATGATCTCCTGTGCGCTGGCGTCGAGCGAGAAGAGCGGGGTCAGCTGCTTGGAGTTGACCATCTTGGGGTAGATGGTGCGCACGGCGGGCTGGATGGGCGGGGTCGAGAGCCCGACGAGCAGCGCCACCAGCACGAAGCCCCAGACGGGCAGCGGCAGCGCGAGCACGGCGATGGCCGCGGTGCAGACGGCCATGGTGATGGCGATCACCGGGCGCATGCGCCAGGCGCCCATCCAGCGGCCCAGCAGCGGGCCCGAGACGGCCTGGCCGATGCTCAGCGCGGCGAGGACGAGGCCGGCCGCGCCGTAGGAGTCGTGGGTCTGCTCGACGTGCATGAGCACGCCCAGCGAGAGCATGCCGGCGGGCATGCGGGCCAGCAGCTGCGCGCTGACGATCCGGGCCACCCCGGGGGTCTTCAGCAGGTCTCCGTACGCACTCATCCGGTCGCCCACGATACTCCGGCGCGACACGCCGAGCGGATGCGCGAGGCCGGATTTCCACACCCCTCGCTTCCTGAGCGCGCCCCGTGTCGGTGGAGTCGTGGACAGTGGCCTCCGAGGCCCGGATTCGCGGCGCTCTCCATCCACAGGGCTTGTGGAAAGGCTTGTGGATAATCACAGCGGTGTAACACAGCATCTAGTGGTCGATCCGGATCGCGGCACTAGATGTAGTGCTCGTGTCGGTGGTCGGGGGTATGCTCGAACCACCGCAGCGAACCGTCTCCCTTGGGAGGGAACGGGGCCGCTCGGGGGGAGCCCCCGACATCACTTTCACCGTCCAGCAGGAGGATTCAGGCCATGGCGATCACCGTCTACACCAAGCCGTCGTGCGTGCAGTGCACCGCGACCTACCGTGCCCTCGACAGCAAGGGCATCGAGTACAACGTGCTCGACGTGTCGGCTGACGAGCACGCGCTCGAGACCGTCAAGAACCTCGGTTACCTGCAGGCCCCCGTGGTCGTCACCGACGAGGGCCACTGGAGCGGCTTCCGCCCCGACAAGATCGACGAGCTCGCCGCGCGCCTCGGCTGACCCGGTCGCCATGAGCCGCCTCGTCTACTTCTCGAGCGTCTCGGGCAACACGCATCGCTTCGTCGAGAAGCTGCAGGAGGCGCGGTCCGACTGGACCGCCTCCCGCATCCCGCTCAAGACCAAGGAAGACAGCCTCTCGGTCGTCGACCCCTACGTGCTCGTGCTGCCGACCTACGGTGGCGGCAACGGGCAGGGCGCCGTGCCGAAGCAGGTCATCAAGTTCCTGAACGACCAGCGCAACCGGTCCCTCATCCGCGGCGTCATCGCTGCTGGAAACACCAACTTCGGCGAGGCCTACTGCATCGCCGGCGACATCGTCGCCCAGAAGTGCGGTGTCCCGTTCCTCTACAAGCTCGAACTCTTCGGCACGCCTGACGACGTGGCTGCCGTCTCCACAGGATTGGACGAATTTTGGCGACTTCACCCGTAGCCGACGTGCTGGACGACAGCCAGGTCAGCACCATCCAGAACCAGATCGGTCTGGACTACCACTCGCTCAACGCGATGCTCAACCTCTACGGCCCGAACGGCGAGATCCAGTTCGAGAAGGACCGCGAGGCGGCGAAGCAGTTCTTCCTGCAGCACGTCAACCAGAACACGGTGTTCTTCCACAACCTGCAGGAGCGCCTCGACTACCTCGTCGAGAAGGAGTACTACGAGCAGGCCGTGCTCGACATGTACTCGTTCGAGTTCATCCAGCAGCTCAACGACCTCGCGTACTCGAAGAAGTTCCGCTTCGACACCTTCCTCGGCGCGTTCAAGTACTACACGAGCTACACGCTCAAGACCTTCGACGGCAAGCGCTACCTCGAGCGCTTCGAGGACCGCGTCGTCATGACCGCCCTCGGCCTCGCCGCCGGCGACGAGCAGCTCGCGATCAACCTCGTCGAGGAGATCGTCGGCGGCCGCTTCCAGCCCGCCACCCCCACCTTCCTCAACGCCGGCAAGGCGCAGCGCGGCGAGCTCGTCTCCTGCTTCCTGCTCCGCATCGAGGACAACATGGAGTCGATCGCCCGCGGCATCAACTCCGCCCTGCAGCTCTCGAAGCGCGGCGGTGGCGTGGCCCTGCTGCTGTCGAACATCCGCGAGGCCGGCGCCCCGATCAAGCAGATCGAGAACCAGAGCTCGGGCATCATCCCCGTCATGAAGCTGCTCGAAGACAGCTTCAGCTACGCGAACCAGCTCGGTGCGCGTCAGGGCGCGGGCGCGGTGTACCTCAACGCGCACCACCCCGACATCATGAAGTTCCTCGACACCAAGCGCGAGAACGCGGACGAGAAGATCCGCATCAAGACCCTCTCGCTCGGCGTCGTGCTGCCCGACATCACCTTCGAGCTGGCGAAGAACAACGAGGACATGTACCTGTTCTCGCCGTACGACGTCGAGAAGGTCTACGGCGTGCCCTTCGGCGACATCTCCGTCTCCGAGAAGTACCGCGAGATGGTCGACGACGCGCGCATCCGCAAGACCAAGATCAACGCGCGGCACTTCTTCCAGACCCTCGCCGAGCTGCAGTTCGAGTCGGGCTACCCGTACATCATGTTCGAGGACACGGTGAACAAGGCCAACCCGATCAAGGGCCGGATCAACATGAGCAACCTGTGCTCGGAGATCCTGCAGGTCAACACCCCGACGACGTACAACGAGGACCTCTCGTACGACGCCATCGGCAAAGACATCTCCTGCAACCTCGGCTCGCTGAACATCGCGCTGACGATGGACGCCCCGGACTTCGGCAAGACCGTCGAGACCGCCATCCGCGGCCTCACCTCGGTGTCGAACCAGAGCCACATCGCCTCGGTGCGCTCGATCGAGTACGGCAACGACAAGAGCCACGCGATCGGCCTCGGCCAGATGAACCTGCACGGCTACCTCGCCCGCGAGCGCGTCTTCTACGGCAGCGAGGAGGGCGTGGACTTCACGAACATCTACTTCTACACGGTGCTCTTCCACGCGCTGCGCGCCTCGAACCTCATCGCCACCGAGCGCGGCGAGACCTTCGACGGCTTCGCCGACTCGACCTACGCCTCCGGCGAGTTCTTCGACAAGTACACGGAGCAGGCCTGGGCCCCGGCCACCGAGCGGGTGCGCGAGCTCTTCGCCGCCAGCGAGGTGCACATCCCGACGCAGCAGGACTGGCTGGAGCTCAAGGCCAAGGTGCAGGCCACCGGCATCTACAACCAGAACCTGCAGGCCGTGCCGCCGACCGGCTCGATCAGCTACATCAACAACTCGACCTCGTCGATCCACCCGATCGCCTCGAAGATCGAGATCCGCAAGGAAGGCAAGATCGGCCGCGTCTACTACCCGGCGCCGTTCATGACGAACGACAACCTGGACTACTACCAGGACGCCTACGAGATCGGCTACGAGAAGGTCATCGACACCTACGCCGCGGCGACGCAGCACGTCGACCAGGGCCTCTCGCTCACGCTGTTCTTCAAGGACACCGCCACCACCCGCGACATCAACAAGGCGCAGATCTACGCGTGGAAGAAGGGGATCAAGACGATCTACTACATCCGCCTGCGTCAGATGGCGCTCGAGGGCACCGAGGTCGAGGGCTGCGTCAGCTGCATGCTCTGACCTGATCGGGCCGGGGGCTCACAGCCCCCGGCCCGTTCCGCGGTCCCGATCCGCTCGGGGCCGCTCCGCTTTGAACACAGCCGCGGTGGATGCCCACCGCAGAATGAGGGAACAACGACCGTGGTCGAGAAGCTGAAGCTCGTGGACAGCGTGCAGGCGATCAACTGGAACCGCATCCAGGACGACAAGGACGTCGAGGTCTGGAACCGCCTCGTCAACAACTTCTGGCTGCCCGAGAAGGTGCCGCTGTCGAACGACGTGCAGTCGTGGGCCACGCTCACGCCGGCCGAGCAGCAGCTCACCATGCGCGTGTTCACCGGCCTGACCCTGCTCGACACCATCCAGGGCACCGTCGGCGCGATCAGCCTGATCCCGGATGCGCTCACCCCGCACGAGGAGGCCGTCTACACGAACATCGCGTTCATGGAGAGCGTGCACGCCAAGAGCTACTCGTCGATCTTCTCGACCCTCGCGTCGACCCCCGAGATCGACGACGCCTTCCGCTGGTCGGTCGAGAACGAGAACCTTCAGAAGAAGGCTCAGATCGTCATGGAGTACTACCAGGGCGACGACCCCCTCAAGCGCAAGGTCGCCTCGACCCTGCTCGAGTCGTTCCTGTTCTACTCGGGCTTCTACCTGCCCATGTACTGGTCGAGCCGCGCCAAGCTCACCAACACGGCCGACCTGATCCGCCTCATCATCCGCGACGAGGCCGTGCACGGCTACTACATCGGCTACAAGTTCCAGAAGGGCCTCGAGCTCGTCTCGGAGGAGCGCCGTCAGGAGATCAAGGACTACACGTTCTCGCTGCTCTTCGAGCTCTACGAGAACGAGGTCAAGTACACGGCGGACCTCTACGACCAGGTCGGCCTGACCGAGGACGTCAAGAAGTTCCTCATGTACAACGCCAACAAGGCGCTGATGAACCTCGGCTACGAGCCCCTCTTCCCGAAGGACTCCACCGACGTCAACCCGGCGATCCTCTCGGCCCTGTCGCCCAACGCCGACGAGAACCACGACTTCTTCTCGGGCTCCGGCTCGAGCTACGTCATCGGCAAGGCCGTCAACACCGAGGACGAGGACTGGGACTTCTGAGTCCGCTCCTCCACTGACGAAGCGCCCCGACCGTCTCGGTCGGGGCGTTTTGTCGTTCCGCTTGTCGGACGCATAGCAAAGCTATATAGTGAGGCTATGCACAACGGTGATGGTCTCAACGAGCTCGGCGAGCTGCTCGCGCTCGTGCACCGCGCCACCCGAGGCGCCGCGCAGGCGACGGGGGAGCACCGCTCCTCCGCGGTCTGGGGCGCGCTGAGCACTCTGCGGCAGAGCCCGCTGCGGCTCGGCGACCTCGCGGTCGCGAGTCGGGTGGCGCAGCCGACCATGACGAGGATCGTCGAGGGTCTGGAAGCGCAGGGGTGGGTGCGTCGCGAGGCCGACCCCGCGGACGCGCGCGCACGGCTCGTCGTCATCACCGAGGCCGGCGACGCCGCCCTCGACGACTGGCGGCACCGGCTCGTCACGGCCCTCGAGCCGCAGTTCGGCGGGCTCGACGCCGAGGACGTCGCGGCACTGCGCCGCACGGTCGCGCTGCTGCGCGAGCGCCTGGCTGCGCCGACGAGCGGAGCTGCGGTGAGCGGCACGTGGGTCGGCGCGACTGCCTCGCCTGCCACTGGAACGGATCCGACCGGCACGACCTGAGCCCTCGCGCGCCTGGTGAGGAACCCGGGTGCGCGAGATCCCGTGCGGGCGCCACCGCCCGCATCCGCTTCGACGGCGAAGCCCGTACGACCGACCACCGCTCCGCGCGGCGCGCCGGCCAGCAGATCGCGGTCGAGGCCGCGTCGATCCGCGGCCCAGCCGCGGCGGAAGGAGCACGCATGAGCGCGCACGGAGCCACCGGCTCGATCCTCAAGCAACCCCGAGCGGTGTGGGCGGTCGCCTTCGCCTGCGTCATCGCCTTCATGGGCATCGGGCTCGTCGACCCGATCCTGCCGGCCATCGCCAGCAGCCTCGATGCGACCCCCACCGAGAGCGAGCTGCTCTTCACCAGCTACCTCGCGGTCACCGGCGTGGTCATGTTCTTCTCGAGCTGGGTCTCCAGCCGCATCGGCGCCAAGCGCACGCTGCTCATCGGCCTCGCGCTCGTCGTCATCTTCGCCGCGCTCGCCGGGCTCAGCGGCAGCATCGACGCGGTCATCGGCTTCCGCGCCGGCTGGGGCCTCGGCAACGCCCTCTTCATCTCCACGGCCCTGGCCACAATCGTCGGCGTGGCCTCCGGCGGCACCGGCAGCGCGATCATCCTCTACGAGGCGGGCCTCGGCCTCGGCATCGCCATCGGCCCGCTCGTGGGCGGGGCGCTCGGCAGCGTCAGCTGGCGCGGACCCTTCTTCGGCACCGCCTCGCTCATGGCGGTCGGCTTCATCGCCGTCGTCGTGCTGCTGCCGAGCGGGAAGGCGGATGCGAAGCCCGCCCCGATCCCGCTCAGCGCGCCGTTCCGCGCCCTGGCGGTGCCGGCGCTCGGCGTGCTCGCGGGCGGAGCCTTCTTCTACAACATCGCCTTCTTCATCCTGCTCGCCTACAGCCCCTTCGTGCTGCCCTTCAGCGAGATCGGGCTCGGCCTCGTGTTCTTCGGCTGGGGCCTCGGCGTCGCGCTCACCAGCGTGCTCGTCGCGCCGGCGCTCACCCGGCGCTTCCGCCGCACCATCGTGATCCGCGGCGCCCTCGTGGTGCTCGCCGTCGTGCTCGTCGCGGCCGGCCTGCTCGCCGCGATCCCGGCGGGCGTCGTGGCCGCGGTCATCGCCGGCGGCCTCGCGCTCGGCGTGCTCAACACCGCGCTCACCGAGTCGGTCATGGAGGCCACCGACCTGCCCCGGCCGGTCGCCTCGGGCGCGTACTCGGGCGTCCGCTTCCTCGGCGGCGCCATCGCCCCGCCGCTCGCCACCCTGCTCGCGGACGCCTTCGGCCCCGGCATGCCCTACTGGGTCGCGGCGGCGAGCGTCGTCGTCACGATCGTGATCCTCGCCCTCGGCGCGAAGCACCTGCGCCGCGTCGACCGCCGCGACCCTGACCCCGTCGAGGAGGCCGCCGCGGTCGGCACGGGCGACGCCTGAGCGCCGCGCCCTCCACGCACTTGCGCCCCGCAACTGCGCTCCGCAACTCGCGCTCCGCGACTCCACTCCGCGACTCCACTCCGCAGGATCGGAGGAGATCGGCCAGCATCGGGCTCGGCGGCGTGCGATCCGGTGCCGAATGTGCGGGGATCGGTGTCGGTGGGGTCCGCGGAACTCCTCCGTTCCTGCGGTGACGAGCGGACGGTGGCGATCTGACGTCGGTGAGCGGAGAAGGGCGAGCGGATGGGGCGAGCGAAGGGCAGCGGGCGGATGCGGGCGGTGCGCGCCCGCATCCGCTCGGTCAGACCGCCTGGCGGAAGGTGCGGTCGGCGGCGAGGTGCTGCAGCTCGGCCGGGATCGCGCGGCCCTGCGCCTGCATGACCTGCGCCCACAGCCGGCCCGCCCGGTAGGACGAGCGCACCAGTGGGCCGGCGAGCACGCCGTCGAAGCCCATCCGCTCGGCCTCTTCGCGCAGCTCGACGAAGGCGGCGGGCTTCACCCAGCGGTCCACCGGCAGGTGCAGCGGCGAGGGCCGCAGGTACTGGGTGAGGGTGAGGATGTGCGTGCCCGCCTCGCGCAGGTCGCGCATCGCGTCGATCACCTCGTCGTCGGTCTCGCCCATGCCCAGGATCAGGTTCGACTTCGTGATCATGCCGGCTGAGCGAGCCTGTGCGATCACGTCGAGCGAGCGCTCGTACCGGAACGCCGGGCGGATGCGCTTGAAGATGCGCGGCACCGTCTCGAGGTTGTGCGCGAACACCTCGGGCTTCGCGTCGAAGACGAGCTGCAGGTGCTCCGGACGACCGCCGAGGTCGTCGGCGAGCACCTCGACGCCCGCGCCCGGATTGCGCTCGTGGATGCGCCGCACGGTCTCGGCGTAGAGCCAGGCGCCGGTGTCGGGCAGGTCGTCGCGGGTGACGCCCGTGATGGTGGCGTAGCGCAGCCCCATCGCGGCGACCGAGTCGGCCACGCGGCGCGGCTCGTCGAGGTCGAGCGGCAGCGGCTTGCCCGAGGTGATCTGGCAGAAGTCGCAGCGGCGCGTGCAGATGGCGCCGCCGATGAGGAAGGTCGCCTCACGGTCTTCCCAGCACTCGAAGATGTTCGGGCAGCCGGCCTCCTGGCACACGGTGTGCAGGCCCTCGTCCTTGACGAGGTCCTGCAGCTGCCGGTACTCGGGGCCCTGCTTCGCGACGGTCTTGATCCACTCGGGCTTGCGCTCGATGGGCGTCTCGCGGTTGCGCTGCTCGACGCGCAGAAGCGGCCGGCCGTCGGGCGCGGTGGCCCGCTCGGCGCCGGGCTGCACGGCGGTGGGGAAGGGCAACGGATGCGCGGCGCCGGCCGCGTGCGCCGGCCCGCCCGCCGAGGCGGTCGCGCCGTTCGGCGCACCCTCGGTCCGCCCCGCCTCGTGCTCGTCCGGCGAGGCCCCGGTCGACGGCAGCATGCGCGCCGGGCTCACGAGGCCAGCTCCTCGAGCATCCGCTCGAGCCGCGGCAGCAGCTCGGGCAGCACGTCGACGGGATCGATCCGGCGGCCGAGCACGGAGCTCAGCGAGCCGACGCCCGCATCCGTGATGCCGCAGGGCACGATCGCGGCGAAGGGCTCGAGCGCGTTGCTGCAGTTGAGCGCGAAGCCGTGGCCGATCACCCCGCGCCGCGCGCTGAGCCCGATCTGGCCGATCTTCACCGGCGCGCCTCGGTCGACGGCCCAGACGCCGGTGCGCCCGGGCACTGCGAGCGCCTCGACGCCGAGGGCGCGCGCCGTCTCGATCAGCTCGCGCTCGAGGGCGTGCGCGAAATCGACGACGGCTCGCGGCTCGCGCAGGCGCACGATCGGGTAGCCAACGAGCTGACCCGGGCCATGCCAGGTGACCTTGCCACCTCGGTTCACAGGCACCACGGGCGTGCCGTCGACCGGGTGCTCCTCGGGCAGGGCGCGGCGGCCGGCGGTGTACACGGCCTCGTGCTCGAGCAGCAGCAGCTCGCCCCGGTCGGCGCCCGCCTCGAGCCGCGCGGTCGCGGCGGCCTGCAGCGCCAAACCGTCGGCGTAGGGCACGAACGCCGGCGCGAACCCGACGACGGTCGAGCGGATGACGCTGCTGGCAGCGATGGTCTTCGGAGGTGCGTCGAGCAGCGGCATGCTTCGACCATCGCCGATTAAATGCACGGCGTCTAGTTAATCAAGCGATATGGCCGTGACGGGCCGGAACTCGCGTGTTCAACCCACCGCTGGGATGATCGGCCCCGAGACCTCGACCTCGATCGGCACGTCGTCGCGGCCGAGGCGCTCGGCGATGATCGCCGCTGCCTCGTCGAGATCGACTCCGTGGGGTAGCTCCTCGATACCGAAACCCACTCCCGAACCATCGGCCTGCGGCCAGCCCGAGTTCACCGGCAGGCCGTCGCCCGAGCGGTCGCGCAGACCGCGCTGCACCAGCTCCAGCAGCTCGTCGAGCTGGAAGGCCGCGGCGATGATCCGCGTGGTCACGCCTTCCGGCGCACCGCCCAGCAGCTCGAGCAGCTCCGGGCTCGGTTCACCGAACCACGGCACCGCTACCGCGGAGTGGCCGTCCTCGAGGATGAGCGAGCCGCCCTCCGGCTGCTCGTCGAGCCACGCCTGCAGCTTGCTCGTCCATCGCGCAGTCGCCTCGTCGAGCACGGGGAAGCTCTGCTCCTCGGGCAGCAGGCCCTCGGCGACCAGCCCCTCCGGCACCGGCTCGAATGGCGCGGTGGTGACCGTCAACGGCCCCGGGGCGCCGGCGGTCGCGCAGCCGGCGAGCATCAGCGCAGCGGCGGCCAGGAGCGCAGCGCCGAGCGGCAGAGGCGACATCCGCGAGGCGCTGCCGGGCTGCGGCTTCGCCCCCGTGCAATGCCGCTCCGTCGTATGGATTTCGTCTCGGTCGTCCGTCAGCATCCGCGTTCCCCTCGTTGCGAGCCCCTCGAGTATCGCCGCGCGCACCCCGCCGCGGCAACGGGGGTTGGGGCAGCTCACACGCGATGGGGTGTTCCCCATCGTCGCGGACGCGCCCCATCCCGAGCTCTCGCCCCATCCCGAGCCCGTTCCGACCGGGGCCCCGAAAACCACGAGGGGCCCGGCGACGCGATCGTCGCCGGGCCCGTCATCCACAGGATCAGTGCTGGTGCGCCGAGCCGTCCTCGTTGCGCAGGCCGCTGAACTTGAAGCCCAGGCGTCCGTGGGCGTAACCGCCGCCGGCGCGGATCGCGGTGGCGACCCACGCGGTCTCGGCCAGCTCGCCCTCGGTGGCGCCCGCATCCGCCGCCCGCTTCGCGTGCGCGTCGATGCAGTAGATGCACTGGGTCGTCTCGGCGACGGCCAGGGCGATCAGCTCGCGGTACTTGAGGGGGATCTCGCGACCCTCCTCGGCGAACACCGCCTGGTCGAAGGCGCTGAACGCCTGCAGGATGTCCGGCGTCTGCTCCTTGTAGACACGGGTCAGCTTCTTGTCGTTGTCGCGGTCGTAGAAGTCGCTCATGCCCGATCGAACCGAGCGGATGCGCGGCGCATTCCGGCGCGCGTCATACGGCGCAACGCGACTCAGGCGGGCAGGCTCGCCTCGATGAACTCGATCACCTCGGGGGCGTCGGGCAGGGTCTTCGGACGGAAACGGCGGATCTCGCCGCCCGGCGCGATGACGAACTTCTCGAAGTTCCAGGTGATGCGGCCGGCC
>Ga0265798_10002779_pt1 | contig 25418 bp, 18 predicted proteins | sample P3T30metagenome_FD_192430 | JGI IMG/M metagenome (GOLD analysis project Ga0265798, IMG submission 192430) | Plant litter microbial communities from East Loma Ridge, Irvine, California - P3 T30 | ecosystem: Environmental > Terrestrial > Plant litter > Unclassified | place: USA: California...
GCAGGCCGCGCCGTTCCAGGCTGGCGCGCAGCAGTTCGGCCGCGGGCGCGTCGAGCTGCTGGTTCATCAGGCTGCCCGTCATGTGCACCACGCTGACCTCCATGCCGCGCCGCAGCAGGCCGTTGGCAGCCTCCAGCCCGAGCAGGCCGCCGCCGATGACGACGGCGCGTCCGCCCGCGCGCGCCGCCACCAGCATGGCGTCGACGTCGTGCAGGTCGCGGAAGCCGATCACGCCCGGCAGCGCATGGCCCGGCACCGGCACGATGAAGGGCTTCGAGCCGGTGGCGATCAGCAGGCGGTCGTAGGCCACGCTCAGGCCGGACATGGCGTGCACCACGCGCCGCTTGCGGTCGATGCGCACCACCGGATCGCCGGCGTGCAGCACGATCCCCTGGTCCGTGTACCACTCGCGCGTGTGCAGCATGATGTCCTCGACCGTCTTCTCGCCGGCCAGCACCGGAGACAGCAGGATGCGGTTGTAGTTGCCATGCGGTTCGGCGCCGAACACGGTGATGCGGTACATGGCGGGATCGAGCTTCAGCAGCTCCTCGACCGTGCGCATGCCGGCCATGCCGTTGCCGATCACGACCAGCGATTGCCTGACCATCTCAGGCTCCGATCCAGACCTTGCCATCCTCGATGCGCACCGGATAGCTGGCCACCGAGTTGTGCGGTGCTTCCAGGCATTCGCCGGTCTGCAGGTCGAAGTGCTGCTTGTAGATCGGCGAGGCGACCACGATGCGTTCGCCCAGGCTGCCGACCAGGCCGCGCGACAGTACCGAGGCGTCCGAGTTGGGATCGTAGTTATCGATGGCGAACACGCGCGGGTTATCCGCTCCCAGGCGGAACACCGCCACCTGGCGCCCGTTCAGCAGCGCGCACACGCCGGTGTCGGGCACGATGCGCTCCAGCGTGCAGACGGCGTTCCATTCCTTGGTCAGTTCGAGATCACGGTGCATGACGTTTCTCCTCAGGCGGCGATGATGGGGATGGTGCGACGGCGTTCTTCGATGGTGGCCGGGCGGATCTGGCCGCGTTCCGGCATGAACACGATGTTGTCGTCGGCGGCTTCGCTGTTGACGAAGGTGTTGAAGCGCTGGCGCACGGCCGGGTCCTCGACGGCGTTCTTCCATTCGTCCTCGTAGCTGTCGACCACGCGCTGCATGTCGGCTTCCAGTTCCGCGCCGATGCCCAGGCGGTCGTCCAGCACCACCTGCTTCAGGTAATCCAGGCCGCCTTCCAGGTTCTCGCGCCAGGTGCTGGTGCGCTGCAGGCGGTCGGCGGTGCGCACGTAGAACATCAGGAAGCGGTCGACCAGCCGCACCACCGTGGCTTCGTCCAGGTTCGAGGCCAGCAGTTCGGCGTGGCGCGGCTTCATGCCGCCGTTGCCGCAGACGTACAGGTTCCAGCCCTTGTCGGTGGCGATCAGGCCGACGTCCTTGCCCTGGGCTTCGGCACATTCGCGCGTGCAGCCGGACACGCCGAACTTGATCTTGTGCGGCGCGCGCAGCCCCTTGTAGCGGTTTTCCAGCGCCACCGCGAAGCCGACCGAATCGCCCACGCCGAAGCGGCACCAGGTCGAGCCGACGCAGGACTTCACGGTGCGCAGCGACTTGCCGTAGGCGTGGCCGGATTCGAAGCCGGCCGCGATCAGCTCTTCCCAGATCGAGGGCAGCTGGTCGACGCGGGCGCCGAACAGGTCGACGCGCTGGCCTCCCGTGACCTTGGTGTACAGGCCGTACTTCTTGGCCACCATGCCGACGGCGATCAGGCCGTCCGGCGTCACCTCCCCGCCCGGCATGCGCGGCACCACCGAATACGTGCCGTCCTTCTGGATGTTGCCGAGGAAGTAATCGTTCGAATCCTGCAGGCTGGCGTGCTGGGGCTTCAGCACGAAGTCGTTCCAGGTCGAGGCCAGGATGTTCGCCGCGACCGGCTTGCAGATATCGCAGCCCAGGCCACGGCCGTGCTTGTGCAGCAGCTCGCCGAAGGTCTTGATGCCGCCCACGCGGATCAGGTGGTGCAGTTCCTGGCGCGAATACGGGAAATGTTCGCACAGGTGGTTGCTGACGGCCAGGCCGGCCTTCTTCATCTCGGCCTTCATGATCTGCGTGACCAGGGGCACGCAGCCGCCGCAGGAGGTGCCGGCATTGGTGCAGGATTTCACTGCGCCGATATCGCAGGCGCCGCCCGCCACCGCATCCGCGATCGCGCCCTTCGTCACCGCGTTGCAGGAGCAGACCTGGGCGCCGGCCGGCAGCGCGTCGACGCCGAGCGCCGGACGCGCGCCGCCTTCGAGCTGCGGCAGGATCAGGAATTCCGGCGCGGCCGGCAGGGTCAGCCCGTTCAGCATCATCTGCAGCAGGCTGCCGTATTCCTCGGCATCGCCGACCAGCACGGCGCCGAGCAGGCGCTTGCCGCAATCGGAGACGACGATCTTTTTATAGACCTGCTTGCGCTCGTCCAGGTACTGGAAGCTGCGGCTGCCTTCCGACGCGGCATGGGCGTCGCCGATCGAGGCCACGTCCACGCCCATCAGTTTCAATTTGGTGCTCATGTCGGCGCCGGCAAAGGTGCCCTGCTGGCCGAGCAGTGCGCGCGCCACGGTGCGCGCCATGTCGTAGCCGGGCGCCACCAGGCCGAAGGTCTGGCCGCGCCAGGCCGCGCATTCGCCGATGGCGTAGATGTCGGCATCCGACGTCACGCAATCGTCGCCGATGGCGATGCCGCCGCGCGGCCCAAGTTCCAGGCCGGCGGCGCGCGCCAGCTCGTCGCGCGGGCGGATGCCGGCCGAGAACACGATCATGTCGGTTTCCAGGTGCGTTCCGTCGGCGAACTCCATGCGGTGCGTGGCGGCTTCGCCGTCGACGATGCGCAGCGTGCTCTTTTGCGTGTGCACGGTCACGCCCAGCTCCTCGATCCTGGAGCGCAGCATGCGCCCGCCCAGGTCGTCGACCTGCACCGCCATCAGGCGCGGCGCGAATTCCACCACGTGGGTGTCGAGCTGCATGTCGCGCAGGGCCTTGGCGCATTCCAGGCCGAGCAGCCCGCCGCCGATCACCACGCCCGACTTGCCGCGCGCGCCGCATTCGAGCATCGCTTCCAGGTCTTCGATGGTGCGGTAGACGAAGCAATCCGCCCGCTCGCGGCCCGGCACCGGCGGCACGAAGGGGCTGGAGCCGGTGGCGAACACCAGCTTGTCGTAGGCCAGCACTGCGCCGTCGGCCAGGGTCACGGTCCTGGCGCCGCGGTCGACCGCGGCGGCTCTGGCGTTCAGCCGCAGGTCGATGCGCGCGCCGTGCTGCTCGAAAAAGCCGGGGGCGACCAGGGACAGCTCCTCGGCCGGAGTGCCCGAGAAGAACGAGGACAGGTGCACGCGGTCGTAGGCCGGACGCGGTTCTTCGCACAGGACGGTGACATCGACGCCGGCGGACCCGCCGGCATCGGCGAACAGGGTTTCGAGGAATTTGTGGCTCACCATGCCGTGGCCGATGACGATCAGTTTCATGTGAAAGCTCCTAGAATTCAGGCCGCGGCCGGCGCCGCGCCTTCGATGGCGCTGCCCTTGAAGCGCACGCCGATGGCGCACAGCGCCGCCAGCAACACCAGGCCGCCCAGCACCAGGAAGGTCTGGCGCACGTCGCCGGTGCCCTTCATGAGGAAGCCGGCCAATACCGCGCCCACGTTGCCGCCGGCGCCGACGATGCCGGCCACGCCGCCCAGCGCCTTGCGGTTCACGAAGGGCACCAGCGCATAGGTCGCGCCGCACGCCATGTGGGTGCACAGGCCGAAGGCCAGCATGGCCGTGATCGCCATGGCCACGCCGCTGGTGTTCGAGAACCACAGCAGGCCCAGTCCTTCGCCGATCATCAGGACGAACAAGAGATTGACGCGCGAATTCAGGTCGCCGCGGTTGGCGGCCCGGTCCGACAGCCAGCCGCCCAGCGCGCGGGCGAACAATGCCAGCAGGCCGAAGCTGCCGGCCGCCATCCCGGCCGCCTTCAGCGACAGGCCGAAATGGTCGACGTAGTAGACGGCGGCGATGTTGTGGACGAAGAGTTCGATGCCGAAGCAGGCGCCGTAGGTGACGAACAGCAGCCAGGCGCGGTAGTTGCGGCAGGCTTCGACGAAGCTGGCCCAGCCGCCCTTGCCGCCGGCCTCGAAGGGAATGCCCCTGGCGCGCAGTTCGGCGAAATTCCCTTCCGGGCAATCCTGGGTGAACTTCCAGTAGACCACGGCCATGACGAGCATCAGCACGCCCGGCACCAGCAGGGCCACGCGCCAGCCCAGGGTTTCGCTCACGCCCAGCATGATCACGGCGCCCATCAGCAGCGGCATCAGGGCCTGGGCCGCGCCGCCGCCGCTATTGCCCCAGCCGGCCGCCGCCGCGTTGGCGGTGCCGACCACCTTCGGGCCGAACATCACCGAGGTGTGGTACTGGGTGATCACGAAGCTGGCGCCGACCGCGCCGATCCCCAGGCGGAACAGCAGGAAGCTCTCGTAGCTCTGGGCCATGGCCACGCCCAGCACCGGGATCGCGCCCAGCGCCAGCAGGCCGGTATAGGTCTTGCGCGGGCCGAAGCGGTCGCACAGCGGGCCGACCAGCAGGCGCACCAGGATCGTGATGGCGACCGCGGCGATGTTGATGTCGGCGATCTGCGCGACCGACAGGTGGAATTCGCCCTTAATCACCGGCATCAGCGGGGCGCAGGCGAACCAGGCGAAGAAGCAGACGAAGAAGGCCACCCAGGTCAGGTGGAAGGCGCGCATATGCGGCGTATTGAAGGAGAAGAGCTTGATGCTGTTCGATTTACCCGACATTGGAGTCCCCTGTAAAAACGAAAAGGCGCCCGCTGCCTTGCCGCCGTGGCGATGCGAATGCATGCGCGGGCGGGAGCAGCGGACGCCGTTGTCCTGTTGCCGCCCCTCCGTTGGGCCGGCGCTGTATTCATCCGGGGATCGCCGTTGATCCTCGCCAGGAGTGTTTGCAAGAGGCGTGCCAGAAGCGCTTGCCCCTGTCCTCCCCGGCTTCGGCTACGGGAAGCGCTTCATTGCAGTGCACCATGCGCGATAAGAGGGCATGTTCCAGAACCGGTGCGCACCAATCATGCGCCGGCCGGCATGGGGCGGTGGATGGGAAAGGAAGAGATATAAGCGTCCGGATTCCTGCCGGTCCAGACCTTGCCGTCCATGAGCATCGACGTGCGCAGCAGCTCGAAGGGCGCCGGCACCCTGGCCATCAGGGCCGCTTCGCGGTACAGGCCCACGCGGTTGACGCGCGCCGCCACGGCCGCATAGTCGAGCTCTTCGCGCAGCAGGCCCCAGCGCCGGTGCTGGGTCATGAACCACATGCCATCCGACAGATACGGGAAAGTGGCTTCGCCGCCGGCGAAGAACTGCAGCGGATCGGGGTCGATCCAGTAGCGGCCGAGGCCATTGGCGTACTGGCCGTGCAGGCGCGCGGCGATCTCCCCGCGCCCGGCGTTCACGTAGGCGGGACTGGACAGCACTTCGGCCGTGGCCTCGCGGTGCTCGGTCGATTCGTCGATCCAGCGCGCCGCCTCCAGCACGGCCGCGATCAGCGCGCGGCAGGCGTGCGGATGAGCGTCGGCGAAGGCGGCCGTCGTGCCGAGCGCCTTGCCGGGGTGGTCCGGCCAGATATCCTGGGAGGCGGCGGCGGTGAAGCCGCTGGCGTCCAGCATCGCGCGCGTGCTCCAGGGCTCGCCGGCGCAAAAGCCGTCCATGTGGCCGGCCGCCAGGTTCGCCGCCATCTGGTTCGGCGGCACGGTCGCCACCTGCACCTCGCGCAGCGGATCGATGCCGCCGGCCGCCAGCCAGTAATACAGCAGCATCGCGTGGTTCCCGGTCGGGAAGGTGTGGGCGAAGGTGAAGCGGCGCGTGCCCTTGCGCAGCTGGGCCGCGAGCGAGCCGAGGTCGCTGATTCCCTGCGCTGCCAGCGCGCGCGACAGCGTGATCGCCTGGCCGTTGCGCGACAAATTCATCAGCAGCGCCATGCGCGTGGCGGGCGTGCCGATGCCGGTCTCGACGCCGTACAGCAGGCCGTAGAGCACGTGGGCGGCATCGAGCTCGCCGGACAGCAAACGGTCGCGCATGCCCGACCAGGAATGCTGGCGGCGCAGCTCCAGCTTGATGCCGTACTTCTCGTCCAGCCCCAGCACCGAGGCCATGACCAGCGAGGCGCAATCGGTCAGCGGCATGAAACCGAGCTTGATGACGCCTTTTTCGGGGCGGTCCGAGCCCGTGACGAATGTACCTGCCATGTTTATCTGCTTTCTTCTGTATGCCGTCGTTCCTGTCTCCGCAGGGGCGACGCCGATTCTTATCCCAATAAATCTTCCACATCCAGCACCCGCTGCGCCACGTCCGCCAGCCTGAGCTTCTTGTTCATCGCCATCCCGCGCAGCTTCTGGTAGGCCTGGTCCTCGCTCAAGCCGCCCTTGGCCATCAGCACGCCCTTGGCGCGCTCGATCAGCTTGCGCTCGGCCAGCTGGCGGCGGGTGTCGGACAGTTCGTCCAGCAGGCGCTGCTCGCGGCGGAAGCGCGCCAGCGCCACGTCCAGCACCGGCTTGACGCGCTCGGCCTGCAGGCCGGCCACGATATAGGCCGAGACCCCGGCCTCGATCGCCGCGTCCATGCGCGCCGGATCCTGGTCGTCGGTAAACAGCACGATCGGGCGCGGCTCGTCGCGGGTGGCGATGACGATGTGTTCGAGCACGTCGCGCGCGTCCGATTCGCTGTCGATGATGATCATGTCCGGCTGGATCTGGGCGATGCGCCCGGGCAGGAAGATATCCGCCGGCAGCGAAGCGACGATGTCATAGCCCGACTCCAGCAGCCCGATGCGCAGCGCCGCATTGCGCCGCGCCTGGGCTTCCAGCGCGCTTTCGCAGGCGGGAGCGCCGGCGGGCGCGGTATTGATGACGACGATGCGCAGCGTGCGCGCAGGCTTGGAAGGCGGGTTCATGCCGGTAAGGCATGCAAGTTTCGGGCCAATCCTTGCCTGCGGCAAAGAAAGATATTCGCAAGCCGCATAACAGACGTCATGACAGCAAATAGTTTCATTAAGGCAAATATTCACAAAACTAATGCTACACATCACCAACTAAAAGTTTGTTTATGATGCGAGCGGTCCTATACTGCAACGCAACAACACAGCTTTTATCGGAGAATGACCATGAATACCGCAACGATCACCCAGGCGCAGGACAAGGGACTGCGCCACCATATCGCTGAACTGTTCGGCAAGATCCGCGACTTCGCGATCGAGATGTACACCGCCCACGGCGGCTGGTTCGTACTCGACGCCGCCCAGTCGGGCAGCGGCGCCCTGGCCCGCGCCAAACTCAACACCAAATAAGAGAGTCCTTCATGACCCCGATCGAATACCTGACCGTCGCCATCGCGGCCCTGGCCATCGTCACCCGCATCGTGATGTTTATCCGCAATCCCTCGGTGAGCATCCCGAACGCCGAAGCGGCGAACTGAAGTACGCGGGCCGAGCCATTCGGTCCCGCCCCGGTTTCAGTTGAAGCCGTCGTCATTCTCCACACGCCCGGCATTGGCCGGGCGTTGTCGTTTGTGCAGCGCAGCAGCACGATGCACTGTTCCTCTGTCTTGCCCTGGCGTTACGGTCATTACGCAGGCGCGCCACGCCCCGTCCCTTTCTCACCGATTCCCACCCAGCGGCCTGTCCAGCTGAGCTAGAATGCCTTTCTGATATTTTTACTCACCCTGCATTCTGTTCGTTCAGCGACAGTCCCACCGATGATCCGATTCCCCGCACTTTCCCTTGCCGCCCTGCTGGCGCTGCCCGCGTTTGCCTCCACTCCCGTGACGCTCGACCAGGCCATGGCCCATCCCGACTGGATCGGCACGCCGGTGGAGGCGGCCTGGTGGAACTGGGACGGCAAGCAGGTCTTCTATAAACAGAAGCGCAGCGCTTCTCCCCTGCGCGACACCTGGTCGGTGAATGCGGGCAAGTCGGGCAGCGTGCAGGTGAAGGATGCCGCGCTGTCGACGCTGGACAGCCCCGACATGCTGTACAACCGCGAGCGCACCCGCGCCATCGTGGTGCGCAACGGCGACCTGTTCGAACGCGACCTCAAGACCGGCGTGCTGCTGCAGGTCACGCGCGGCAACGGCGCGGCGATCTTCACGCCGCAGTACTCGAGCGATGGCCGCCGCATCCAGTTCCGCGCCGGCGACGACTGGTTCAGCTGGGACCGTGCCGAACGCGTGGTGGCGCCGCTCGCCATCCTGCGCGCCGCCAGGGACCCGAACGTGCAGGATGCCGACGCCCAGCGCGAACTGCAGCTGCGCCTGATCGCCACGCTCAAGCGCCAGAAGGACGAGCGCGACGCCACCCGCGCGCGCGCCGAGGAAGAACGGCGCGCCGATCCGACCCGCGCGCCTTCACCGATCTACCTGGGCGACAAGCTCGCCATCCTGAACAGCGCGCTGTCTCCAGGCGGCCGCTGGCTGCTGGTGGTGACGGGACCGAAGGATGCGAACAAGGGCCGCGTCGGCAAGATGCCGCGCTACGTCACCGAGAGCGGCTACGAGGAATTCTCGGACGAGCGCACCCGCGTCGGCCGCAACGCGCCGCAGGGCCATGGCCTGAAGCTGGTCGACCTGGTCACCCGCGAGGTGAAGGACCTGGCGCTGGACACCCTGCCCGGCATCGCCACCGATCCGCTGGCGCAGCTGCGCGCGGAGCGCAAGCTCGATCCGCTCAAGGGCAAGCGCCCGGCCATGATCGGCTTCAACGGCGAGGCCATCGTCTGGAGCCAGGACGGCGCCAGGGTCGCCGTGATGTTCCGCTCGGTCGACAACAAGGACCGCTGGATCGCCACCGTCGACCTGGCGCGCGCCGCCCTGGCGCCGGCGCACCGCCTGAGCGACCAGGCCTGGGTCAACTACGACGGCAATGAATTCGGCTGGCTGCCGGACGACAGCACCATGTGGTACCTGTCCGAGGAAAGCGGCTATTCGCACCTGTACCTGCGCGACGCCGCCGGCAAGGTGCGCGCCCTCACCCAGGGCAGCTGGGAAGCCTCGGACGTGGCCTGGTCGGCCGACGGCCAGACCGCCTGGGTGCTGTGCAACCGCAAGACCCCGGGCGCCTACGAGGTCTGCGCAGTGTCGGCCAAGGATGGCGCGACGCGCGAGATCAGCAGCCTGGATGGCGGCGTCGAGGACTTCCGCCTGTCGCCGGACCAGAAGAAGCTGCTGGTGCACTTCTCCGGCCCCTACCTGCCGCCGCAGATCGCGACCCTGCCGTCGCAGGGCGGGGCGGCGGTGAAGCTGACCGACACCCGCACCCCGGAGTTCAAGGCGCGCGACTGGATCCAGCCGCAATTCGTGGCCGTGCCCTCGACCCACGGCGCCGGTCCGGTCTGGGCCAAGCTGTACCGCCCGGAGCAGCTGGAACCGGGTAAACAGTATCCGGTGGTGATGTTCGTGCATGGCGCCGGCTACCTGCAGAACGTGACGCGCCGCTACACGCCCTACTTCCGCGAGCAGATGTTCCACAACCTGCTGGTGCAGAAGGGCTACGTGGTGCTCGACATGGACTACCGCGCCTCCAAGGGCTACGGCGTGAAGTGGCGCACCGCGATCTACCGCCAGATGGGCCATCCGGAACTGGACGACTACCGCGACGGCGTGAACTGGATGGTGGCGAACCAGCAGGGCGACCGCGACAAGGTCGGTATCTACGGCGGCAGCTACGGCGGCTTCATGGCCCTGATCGGCATGCTGCGCGCGCCCGAGGTGTTCAAGGCCGGCGCAGCGCTGCGCCCGGTGACCGACTGGAGCACCTACAACCACGAATACACCTCGAACATCCTGAATTCGCCGGAGCTCGACCCGGACGCCTACAAGATCTCCTCGCCGATCGAGTACGCCCAGAACCTCCAGGGCCACCTCCTGATCGCGCACGGCATGGTCGACGATAACGTGTTCTTCCAGGATTCGGTGCGCATGGCCCAGCGCCTGATCGAACTGAAGAAGGACAACTGGGAACTGGCGCCGTATCCGATGGAGCGCCATTCCTTCGTGCAGCCGGAAAGCTGGTACGACGAGTACCGGCGCATCTACCAGTTGTTCGAGCGGACGCTGAAGTAAGGACGCATCCTCGCTCAAGCGCCGTCGTTTTGCCGGCCGAGGAAATCCAGCAGCGTCAAGGCCACCACCTTGGTGGCCTTGCGCAAATCCTCCAGCGCCAGCCGTTCGTCCGCCTTCTTGGCATTCGATTCCAGCACCGTGCGCGGCCCGGCGCCGTACAGCACCGCCGGAATCCCGTGCTCGCCATACAGGCGCGCATCGGCATACAGCGGCGTGCCCCTGGCCCGGGGCGCCTCGCCCAGCACGGCCAGGCCGTTGCGCTGCAGGCTGTCCACCAGCTTTTCGGAGCCGGGCAGCGGGCGCAGCGCCTGCGACAGCAGCAGGCGGCGGATCTCGAGGCGGATGCCGGGCAGGCCGCGCACCGCATCCTCGACCAGGGCGCGCACCCGGGCCTCGACCGCGACCGGGTCTTCCTCGGGAATCATGCGCCGGTCCATCTTCATGACGACCTTGCCCGGCACCACATTGGTATTCGTGCCGCCGTCGATGCGTCCCACCAGCATGGTCGGTGAATCGATGCCGGGCACGCCAGACTTGATCTTCTTCAGCTCGGGCAGCTGGCCGTAGATCGCATTCAGGATCTTCGTGGCGGCCTGCAGGGCGTCGACCGCGGTCTCGGGCATCGCGCCGTGGCCGGCCTTGCCGTGCACCGTGATTTCCAGCTGCAGGCAGGCGTTGTGGGCGGTGACGATCTCGTAGGAGAAGCCGGCGGCGATCACGTAGTCGGGCCGGCTCAAGCCCTGCTCCAGCAAGTAGCCGGGACCGAGCAGGCCGCCGACCTCTTCGTCGTAGGTGAAGTGCAATTCGAGCGCGCCCTTGAGCGGCACCTTCAATGCCTCGAGCGCGCGCACCGCGAACACATAGGTGGCGAAGTCGCTCTTCGACACCGCCGCCGCGCGTCCGTAGATGAAGCCATCCTCGACCACGCCGCCATACGGCGGCTTGCTCCAGCCCTCGCCCGGCGGCACCACGTCGCCGTGGGCGTTCAGGGCCAGCGTCGGCCCGCCCGCGCCATACGGGCGGCGCACGACCAGGTTGACGATGCTCTGCATGCCCTGGTCGCGCACCCGCTGCGCCGGCACCTCGTGCTGTTCGGCGTGCCAGCCGTACTGCGCGATCATGCGCGCCACCGCCAGCGCATGCGGGGCGTTGTCGCCGGGCGGGTTGTCGGTGGGGATGCGGATCACTTCCTGCAGGAAGGCCAGCTCTTCGTCGAAATGCGCGTCGATCCAGCGCAGCAGTTGTTCGCGGGTCTGTTCCATGGTTCGCTCAGTGGGTTCTTGCGCCGGCCTCGAACCAGGCCGCGACCTGCGCCCGTTCCGCGTCCGTCATCTGGGTGAGATTCGCCAGCGGCATGGCCTTCAGTTGCACCGTCTGCTGGTAGATGCGCGCGGCGTGCTGGCTGATGCCATGCGCCTGGTCCAGCGCCACCCCGGCCGGCGCGGTGGCAAAGCCGGGCTGGGTCGGGTGCGCGGCGTGGCAGGATACGCAGCGCCGGTCGATGATGCCCTGTACCGCGGCGAACTGCATGGCGGCCGAGGGCGCAGCGTCGGCACGGCGCCCCACCAGCCCGGGTGGCGGCGGCAGCAGCGCCACCATGGTGACGAGCAGGATCGCCACGCCGATCGCCGGATACTTCCATTCGACGCGGCCCTTGTGGCGCAGGTTGAAGAAGTGGCGGATGAACACGCCCGCCAGCATGATCGCGGCCAGCACCAGCCAGGCCTGGTCGTGGCGGTAGGTCATCGCGAAGTGGTTGCTGATCATGATGAACAGCACCGGCAGCGTGAAGTAGTTATTGTGCACGCTGCGCTGCTTGCCGCGGATGCCGTAGACGGGGTCGGGCTGGCGGCCCGCGCTCATCTCGGCGACCATCTTGCGCTGGCCCGGGATGATCACCATCGCCACGTTGGCGACCATGATGGTGCCGATCATCGCGCCGACGTGGATGTACGCGGCGCGCCCGGACAGGTAGTGGGTCAGCACCCACGCCGCGCCCACCAGCAGCAGGTAGACGACAAGGCCGAAGGCCAGGCCGTGCCGGCCCAGCGGGCTGCGGCACAGCAGGTCGTAGACGATCCAGCCGACCACCAGGCTGCCCAGGCCCAGGCCGATCGCCTGCCAGGAAGTGATATCCGCCACGCCGCGGTCCACCATCATGGCCTGGGCATTGAAGTAGTACACGATGGTGAGCAGGGCAAAGCCGGACAGCCAGGTCGAATAGGCTTCCCACTTGAACCAGTGCAGCTCCTTGGGCAGCCGGCTCGGGGCCACCATGTATTTTTGCGGGTTGTAGAAACCGCCGCCGTGCACCGCCCACAGCTCGCCGGCCACGCCTTTTTTCGCCAGCTCGGAATCGGGCGCGGGCGGACGCAGCGAGTTGTCGAGCCAGACAAAATAGAAGGAAGCGCCGATCCAGGCGATGCCGGTGATGAAGTGCAGCCAGCGCACCAGCAGGTTCAGCCATTCGAGACCGTAGGGCAGATAATATCCGAGCAACGCCATGGACTTCCTTCACAGGGTGGATACCAGAAGATACGCTGGTTTTATTTTATACAACATGAAATATGCCGTATATTCAACATAACGAACCAGATATACGCCTCCATGTCCGGCCTGCCCCAGCATCTCGACCTGCACCTGATCCGCATTCTCTACCTGCTGCTGGTCGAGAAGAACGTCTCGCGCGTGGCCCTCAAGCTGAACCAGCCGCAGCCCTCGATCTCGGCGTCGCTGCGTAAGCTCCGCGAGCTGACCGGCGACCCGCTGCTGGTGCGCGGCGCGCGCGGCATGGTGCCGACCCAGCACGGCGAGAGCCTGCTCAAGCCCGCCAAGCGCATCCTCGACGAGACCGAGAGCCTGTTCATCCGCAAGTCGCCCTTCGTGCCCGAGCAGGCCGCGCGCAGCTTCCACATCGCCGCGCCCGACTACCTCGACACCCAGTTCCTGCCCAACGTGGTGGCAAGCATCCGGCGCGGCTCGCCCAACAGCCGGGTGGTGCTGCACCACCTCGGATCGGGCAGCGACTACCTGCGCATGCTGTCCGACGGCGAGATGGACCTGGTCATCGCCAACTGGGACGAACCACCGGCCCACCTGCATATCTCGAAGCTGTTCGAGGATCCGATCATCTGCACCATGCGCGCCGACAGCGCCTACGCCCGCCGCACCGCCAGCGACGCGATGACGCTGGAAGACTACCTGGCGCTGCCGCACGTGGCGCCGTCCGCCACCCTGCCCGGCTACCACGGCGTGATCGACGCTTTCCTCGACCGCCAGGGCCTGCAGCGCAAGGTGGCGGTGGAGTCGCCCTATTTCGGGCTGATTCCCTACATGCTGGCCCAGACCGACCTGGTGCTGACCACCGGCCGCCAGTTCATCCGCTTCTACGAGAACACCCTGCCGCTGAAGAATTTCACCGTGCCGCTGAAGTTCCCGCCGATGCGTTTCTACCAGCTGTGGCACCAGCGCGTGCACCAGTCGGCGGAGCACAAGTGGCTGCGCGATCAGGTGACGGCCGCAGCGAAGGGATTGGTCAAACGCTAGGGCCACCCCACGAGATGTCGTGACTTCCAATCGGAGAATCCGCATGCCCACAATCGCCGACCTGAACCGCCTCGATGCCGCCGGTTTCGTGCAAGCCCTGCACGGCATCTACGAACACTCCCCCTGGATCCCCCAGGCCGCCGCGGCGCAGCGCCCCTTCGCCAGCCTGGCCGCCCTCAAGCTGGCCCTGCAGGATGCGGTGTCGCGCGCCAGCCAGGAACAACAACTGGCCCTGCTGCGCGCCCACCCCGAGCTGGCCGGCAAGGCCGCCATCGCCGGTGAACTCACGGCGGAATCGCGCGGCGAACAGGCGGCGTCGAGCCTCGACCGCTGCAGCCCCGAGGAATACGCCGCGCTGCACGCCTTGAACGCCGCCTACGCAGGCAAGTTCGGCTTCCCCTTCGTCCTCGCCGTGAAGGGGCCGACCGGCCGCGGGCTGGCGCGCCGGGAGATCATCGCCACCTTCCGCCGGCGCCTGGCGAACCAGCTCCCGGACGAGCTGCGCGAAGGCCTGCGCCAGGTGCACCGCATCGCCGAGATCCGCCTGAACGTCCTGCTGGACGTCGAACTGGCCTTCGGCCCGGCGATCATGGACTGGGCCGAACAACTGGGCGCCATCTCCGACGACGCCCACGGCCTGACCTGCGCCTACATGACACCGGCGCACCGCGAGACCGCGCACCGGCTGGCCGCCTGGATGCGCGAGGCCGGCATGGAAGTGCACATCGACGCGGTCGGCAACGTGGTCGGCCGTGTCGCCGGCAGCGACCCGCAGGGCAAGACCCTGCTCACCGGCTCGCACTACGACACCGTGCGCAACGGCGGCAAGTACGACGGCCGCCTGGGCATCCTGCTGCCGCTGGCGATCGTGAAGCACCTGCAGGCGCGCGGCGAACGCCTGCCCTTCTCCCTCGAGATCGTCGGCTTCGCCGAAGAGGAAGGCGTACGCTTTCGCAGCACCTTCCTCGGCAGCAGCGCGCTGGCCGGACGCTTCGACCCGGCCCAGCTCGACCAGATCGATGCCGACGGCGTGACGATGCGCGCGGCGCTGCAGGCCGGCGGCCACGATCCGCAGGCGATTCCCGCCATCGCGCGCGATCCGGCGCAGCTGCTGGGCTACGTCGAGGTGCACATCGAGCAGGGGCCGGTGCTGCTGGAGCGCGGCTTGCCGCTGGGCGTGGTCACGGCGATCGCCGGCAGCTCGCGCTACCTGGTCGAACTCGCCGGCCTGGCCGGCCACGCGGGCACCACGCCGATGGAGCTGCGCCGCGACGCCGCCGCAGCAGCGGCCGAGATCGTGCTGCTGGTCGAACGGCGCTGCGCGGACGGCTCGGCGCTGGTCGGCACGGTTGGCCAGCTTGCGGTGCCGGACGGCTCGGTGAACGTGGTGCCGGGACGCTGCCGCCTCTCGCTCGACATCCGCGCGGGAAGCGACGCCGTGCGCCTGGCCGCGGTGCGCGACATCCTCGACGGCATCGCATCGATCTGCGCGCGCCGCCGCATCGACGTGGAGGTGACGAGCCTGGTGCAAGCCGCCGCCGTACCCTGCGCCCCGCGACTGATGGAGCGCCTGGGCGCGGCCGTGGAGCGCGCCGGCCTGCCGCGCTTCGACCTGCCCTCGGGCGCCGGCCACGATGCGATGGCGCTGGCCGGCCTGACCGAGGTGGCGATGCTGTTCACGCGCTGCGGCAACGGCGGCATCAGCCACAACCCGCTGGAGACCATGACGGCCGACGACGCCGACATCGCGGCCCGCGTGCTGCTCGACTTCCTGCGCAGCCTGTGCGTGCGGGAGGCTGCGTGAGCCTGGTCTGGAGCGATTCGACCGAGGGTGTCGACTGGCAGGAACTGGCGGAGCTGTACCGCGTGGCGCCGCTGGCGCACAAGGAAGCCCGGAACCTGCGCACGACCTTCGCCAACAGCATGTTCAAGCGCTTCGTGTTCGATGGCGACCGGCTGGTCGCGGCGGGACGCGTGCTGGCGGATGGCGTGGATGTGGCCTATATCTGCGATGTGGCGCTGCTGCCCGATTACCAGGGGCTGGGGCTGGGCAAGCGGATCGTCCTGGAACTGCTGGCGCTGTCGCGCGGGCACAAGAAGATCATCCTGTATGCGGTGCCGGGAAAGGAAGGGTTTTATGCGAAGCTGGGGTTTCGGCGCATGACGACGGCGATGGCGATTTTCGAGGATCAGGATGCGGCGGTGGCGCGCGGCTATCTCGACGCGGAGTGATGGCGGATAGCCGAGATCCGGGCCTCGGCTATCCGCCTCACGCCCGGTTCAGCGTCAGTTGGACGCGCGGCCGGGGGACCCGTCCACCCTGCCCGCTGCGATCCATGCCGTCACCTGCGCCTCCAGGATCGGCAGCGGCAAGGTCCCCGACCCCAGCACCACCTGGTGGAAGCCCGCGTAGCTGAACTTGTCCCCCAGCGCCTTGCGCGCCCGTTCGCGCAGTTCGAGGATCTTCAGCGCACCGACCTTGTAGCTCAGCGCCTGGCCCGGCCACACCATGTAGCGTTCGATCTGGTTGGCGGCGCGCGCTTCGCTGTAGCCGAGCGTCTGCATCGTGTAGGCGACCGCCTTCTCGCGCGACCAGCCCTGGGCATGCATGCCGGTGTCGACCACCAGGCGCACGGCGCGCAGCAGCTCGTCGTTCAGGTGGCCGTAATACGCGGCCGGGTCCTCGTAGAAGCCGAACTCCTTGCCCAGGGTCTCGCAGTACAGCGCCCAGCCTTCGGTGTAGGCCGCGGCGCTCGGGTGCTCGGTGAAGAACTTGCGGAAGTCCGGCAGCGGCAGTTCCTTCAGCAGCGCGGCGTGCAGGTGATGGCCGGGCAGGCCTTCGTGCAGGAACAGGCTGGTCATGCCGACCGTGCTGTAGTCCCTGGGATCGTGCACCACGGCCCAGAAGGTGCCCGGATGCGAGCCGTCGGCCGCCACCGGGGTGTAGTGGTCGGAGGCGGTGGCGCGCGTCAGCTCGGGTTCGAGCTGCACGTCCAGCTTCGCCTTGGGCAGCAGCGTGAAGTAGGCCGGCAGCCGGGCGCCGACAGTCGCATCGATCTCGCGGTAGCGCGCCAGCACCTCGGCATCGCTCTTGAAGGGCTTGAAGCGGTCCTGGGCCGCGACCCATTGCGGGAACTGCTCGAGCGGGCCGGCGTAGCCCAGCTTGGGCGCCAGCGCGGCCATCCCGGCGCGGATGCGCGCGACTTCCTTCAAGCCGAGTTCATGGATCTGCTGCGGCGCCAGGTCGAGGTTGGTGTTGTTCCTGATGCGCGCGCGGTACCAGGCCGCGCCGTCCGGCAAGGCGCCGTAGCCGGCGCTGTCGCGGCCGGCGGCCAGGTAGTCCTTTTCCAGGAAGGCGCACAGGCGCTCGAGCGCGGCGCCGATCTGCGTGGCGGCCCGGCGGTAGCCGGCGGCCAGCTCGCGCCGGTCCTTGTCCGGAAAATCGGCCGGCATGTTCTTCACGGGGGTATAGAAGATGCTGGCTTCCGGCGTGCTGCTGCGCAGCTGGCGGAACTGCGGCAGCATCTTTTCGGTGATCGCCTTCGGCTGCACCACGCCCGTGCGCACGCCCTCCTTCATGTTGGCGATGGCCTGGTCGATCCAGGCCGGCAGCTGGTCCAGGCGGCTCAGGTAGGCGCGGTACTGGGCCGGCGTGGCGAGCGGCTGCGAACCGGTCCCGCTGGCGTAGTTGGCCAGGTTGCTGGGGATGTTGTCGAAGTGGTTCAGCGGCAGCAGGTGTTCCGGGAAGCGTTCCAGGTCGAGCTGGCTGCGGATCTCGGCTTCGAGGATGTCGCGGTTGAGCTGTTCGGCCGGCGCCAGGCGCGCGCGGTCGACCGCCTGCAACTGCTTGAGCAGCGCGTGGTTGTCGGCCAGGTAGCGCGCGCGCACCTTGGGCGCGATCGCCATGCCCAGCTGGTCGTTGTAGCGGCCGTCGCCGTTGGCGGTCGCGTACAGCAGCGGATCGAAGCGGGCGCGCGTATCGTAGAAGCGCGCCGCCAGCTGCTCGACCTGGCGCGCGGCTTTGGTCGCCTGGGCGCCGGCGGATTGCCGGGCGGCGGCGTGGGCGGGCAGCGCGGGGAGCGCCGCGGCGCACAGGGCGGCGGCCAGGGTGGCGGCGGGCAGGATGCGGGACATGGGTATCCTTTTTAGATAGATTGCAAAAAGGATACAACAGCCGAGGGCGGCGAGAGGGAATTTCGCGTGCCTGGCGGTGGCGGGGTAGCGTGGAACTTGGGCCCCTGCCTGCGCAGGGGCGACGTAGCGGGCGCGTGGGGACGTACCGGGCGCGTGGGCGCCGCTTCAAGGCCGGCGCCGCTCAGGCGCTCGGCGCAGGTACCGCCTGCCCGCGCTGGCCGGCCAGGCGGGCGATGCGGGCGACCAGGGCGCCGGCGTCGACCGGCTTGGGCAGGTAGTCGTCGAAGCCGGCGTTCAGCGCGCGGTCGCGGTCGTCCTGGCGGGTGAAGGCGGTCAGCGCGATCGAGGGGGTGGCACCGCCCGAGGCGGCGGCGCGGCGGCGCAGGCGGCGCATCAGCTCGAAGCCGTCGACCTCGGGCATGCCGATGTCGCTGACGATCACGTCGGGATGTTCGTGCTCGATCAGGTCGAGCGCGCGGCCGGCGTTGGACGCGACCAGGATCACCGCGCCGCTGACCTTGAGGATCTGCTCCAGCACGTCGAGGGTGTCGACGGCGTCGTCGACCACCAGCACCTTCAGGCCGGACAGGTCGTCGAAGGCGTCGTGCGACGCGGGCAGCGCTTCGTCCAGTGCTTCGGGCTGGGCCGGCATCGCGCCCGGCTGCGGGCGCAGCAGCGGCAGGCGCACCGTGAAGGTGGCGCCGGCCTGGGAACCCAGGCTGTCGGCCTCGATGGTGCCGCCGTGCAGCTCGACCAGCTGGCGCGCGATCGACAGGCCCAGGCCCAGGCCGCCGTGGCGCCGCGTGACCGAGGAATCCTGCTGGCGGAAGCGGTCGAACACATGCGGCAGGAATTCGGGCGCGATGCCGATGCCGGAATCGATCACGCGCAGCACGACGTCGCCGCGTTCGCGTCCCAGCAGCACCTGCACGGTGCCGCCGGCCGGCGTGAACTTGACGGCGTTCGACAGCAAATTCCACATCACCTGCTGCAGGCGCGCCGGGTCGGCCAGCATGTCGCCGATGCGGCGGTCGAGGTCGACGCGCAGCGAGATCTTCTTGGCCACCGCAGCCGGATGCACGGTGGCCAGCGCGGCCTCGGTCACGCGCGCCGGATCGACCGCCTGGACCTCGATGCGCAGGTTGCCGGAGACGATGCGGCTCATGTCGAGCAGGTCGTCGATCAGCTGGCCCTGGGCGCGCGCATTGCGTTCGATCGCGTCGAGGCCGCGGCGGAAGGTCGCCTCTTCCTTGACGCCGCGCTGCAGCATGCCGGCCCAGCCGGTAATGGCGTTGAGCGGCGTGCGCAGCTCATGCGAAAGCGTGGCCAGGAACTCGTCCTTCATGGCGCTCAGGTGCTCGGCCTCGTCGCGCGCGGCGCGCTCGCGCAGCAGCAGCTGCTGGCGTTCCTCGGCCATGGCCTGGGATACCGCCAGCACGCGCGCATTGGCCTGCAGGCGCGCGTCGAACACCGAGGCGGCCAGGGCCAGCCCCAGCACGCACAGGGTCGCGATGACGACCAGGGTGGCCACGCCGGAATGGTCGACGCCGGCGCGCGCCGCCATGCACACGCTGCCGTCCGGGAAGCTGGCGGCCGCCATGCCGGTGTAGTGCATGCCGGCGATGGCCGCGCCCATCACCACCGCCGCGCCGAGGCGCGGCAGCCAGACCTGCGGCGTGTTGCGGCGCAGCCGGAACGCGATCCACAGCGCCAGCGCCGAGGCGCCGATGGCGATCAGCACGGACAGCGCGAACAGCCAGGGGTCGTAGACGATCCCTGGCTGCATCAGCAGCGCCGCCATGCCGGTGTAGTGCATGGCGTTGATGCCGATCCCCATCAGCACCGCGCTCACCGTCAGGCGCAGCGCGCCCAGGTTCGGTCGGCTGACCTGCCACAGCGCCAGGCCGGAGGCGGCCACCGGCAGCAGCAGCGAGAGGATGGTGATGGGGATGTCGAAGGCGAGCGGGATCGGCAGGCGGAAGGCAAGCATCCCGATGAAGTGCATGGCCCAGATGCCCGAACCCATGGCGACGGCGCCGCCCACGGTCCAGGCCAGCATGGAGCGGCCGCGCGACTGCGCCACCCGTCCGGCCAGGCCGAGCGCGGAATACGATGCGGCGATCGCTACCAGGACGGAGACCAGCACCAGCGGGGTTTCGTAATATCCAGTCAGCATATCGGCCCCGTCTCTTGTCGGCGGATTCATCGGGTGCTTGCCACGACAGGATGCCGTCGCGCGGCGACCCGCCCGGGTCCCCGCGGTACTATCCTACCACCCTGCCGCATTGACTGGAGCGAAACAAAGGTAAGGAAAGATTACTCTTGCGCAGCGGCCTCGACCGCGGTGGGCGCGGCCGCTGCGCCCCGGGCCAGGCCGGCGCGTTCGAGCATCGCATGCAGCAGCACGTTGCAGCCGGCTTCGAGGTGGCCGGGCTGGGCGTCCTCGATCTCGTTGTGGCTGATGCCGTCCTTGCAGGGCACGAAGATCATCCCGGCCGGCGCCCTGCGCGCGACGTAGATGGCGTCGTGGCCGGCGCCCGAGACCACGTCCATGGTCGAATAGCCCAGCTGCGCGGTGGCGGCGCGCACGGCGCCGACGCAGTCCGGATGGAAGGGACAGGGCGGGAAGCAGGACACGCGCTCCAGTGCGATCGCCAGGCCGGTCGCGGCGCGCATGCCTTCGACGTGGGCGACGATCTCCGCGTGCATGGTGTCGAGCAGTTCCGCGCTGACGTTGCGCAGGTCGATGCTGAACTTGACCTGGCCGGGAATCACGTTGCGGCTGTTGGGGAAGACCTGCACCATGCCGACGGTGCCGCGGCCATAGGGCGGATAGCGGTCGGCGATCGCCACCACTTCCTGCATGATGCGGGTGGCCACCTGCAGCGCGTCGCGGCGCAGGCGCATCGGGGTCGGCCCGGCATGCGCCTCCATGCCGTCCACGGTGCAGTCGTACCACGACAGGCCCATCACGGCCGGCACCACGCCGATCGTGATGCCGGCGTCTTCCAGCACCGGCCCCTGCTCGATGTGGGCCTCGAAATAGGCGCCGACCGGATGCTCGCCCGGCACCTGCTCGCCGCGGTAGCCGATGCGCTCCAGCTCCTCGCCGACCGACTTGCCGTCGATATCGCGCGCCGCATAGGCCGTCTCGAGGCTGAAGGCGCCGCAGAACACGCCCGAACCCATCATCACCGGCACGAAGCGCGAGCCTTCCTCGTTGGTCCAGAACGCGACCTCGATCGGCGCCTCGGTGCGGATGCCGTACTGGTTCAGGGTGCGCACCACTTCCAGCCCGGCCAGCACGCCGTAGTTGCCGTCGAACTTGCCGCCGGTCGGCTGGGTGTCGATGTGGCTGCCGGTGACGACCGGCGCCAGCGCCGGATTGCCGCCCTCGCGGCGCATGAACACATTGCCGATCCGGTCGATGGTGACGGCCAGGCCCTCCTCCCTGCCCCACTTGATCACCAGGTCGCGGCCCTGGCGGTCCAGGTCCGTCAGGGCCAGGCGCTTGACGCCGCCCTTGTCGGTGGCGCCGATGCGGGCCAGGTCCATCAGGGATTGCCACAGGCGGGCGCCGTCGATGCGCAGGTCGTTCATGGAATTCTCCGGTTGCAGTTGATCACGTCGTCCCTGCGAAGGCCGGGACTCAGGTTCGATGCCCAGCCACGTTTCGTCGTCCAGCCACGTTTCGATGTCCAGCTACGTTTCGATGTCCAGCCACGTCGTCCCTGCGAAGGCAGGGACCCAGGTTCGATGCCCAGCCACGTTTCGTTGTCCAGCCACGTCGTCCCTGCGAAGGCAGGGACCCAAGTTCGATGCCCAGCCACGTTTCGATGCCCAGCCACGTCGTCCCTGCGAAGGCAGGGACCCAAGTTCGATGCTTAAGCACGTCGTCCCTGCGGAGGCAGGGACCCAAGTTCGTGCCTTACTCGATACGTCTCGTCTGTTCGACGAAATTAGGCTCCTGCCTTCGCAGGAGCGACGTTTCAAAGGGCGCTAGCCACCGCATCCACCACCGGTTCAAATGGCGCCTGTCCACCGCCGGTTCAAACAGCGCCAGCCGTGCTCACGCCGGCAGCCGATCCCGCCGCACCGAACGCCGGCCTCTCCACGTAGCGCCCCGCCCCGCGCTCGGCCCGCAGCTCTCCGTCCGCATACACCAGCTTCCCCGCCGCCACCGTATGCGTGGCCAGCCCGCGCACCGTGCGGCCTTCGAACACGTTCATATCCCCCTTCGAATGCTGGGTCGCCACCGACAACGTGCGCGTGGCGAGCGGGTCCCAGACCACCAGGTCGGCATCGGCGCCCACCGACACGCTGCCCTTGCGCGGGTAGATGTTGAAGATCCGGGCGGCATTGCTGGAAGTGACGCGCACGAATTCGGACGGCGTCAGGCGGCCGGTGTTGACGCCGGCGTCCCACACCACCGCCATGCGCTCCTCGACGCCGCCGCAGCCGTTCGGGATGCGGGTGAAGTCGTCCTGTCCGGCCGCCTTCTGCGCGGCGCAGAAGGTGCAGTGGTCGGTGGCGGTGGTGTGCAGGTTGCCGCCCTGCAGGCCCTGCCACAAGGCGGCCTGGTGATGCGGCGCGCGGAACGGTGGGCTCATCACGTGGGCGCGCGCGAAGGCCGGGTCGGGATGGCGGTAGACGCTGTCGTCGATCACCAGGTGGCCGGCCAGCGCCTCGCCGTACACGCGCTGGCCCTTGGCGCGGGCGCGGGCGATGGCGTCCAGCGATTCGGCGCAGGACACGTGCACGATGTACACCGGGGTGCCGAGCACCTTGGCGATCGCGATCGCGCGGTTGGCCGCCTCGGCTTCCACTTCCGGTGGCCGCGACAGCGGATGCGCCTCGGCGCCGCGGATGCCCCGGTCCAGCAACTCGCGCTGGAGCTGGTAGACCAGTTCGCCGTTCTCGGCGTGCACGGTCGGGATCGCGCCCAGTTCGAGCGCGCGGCGGAAGCTCTTCACCAGGGTCTCGTCGTCGGCCATGATGGCGTTTTTGTAGGCCATGAAGTGCTTGAAGCTGTTCACGCCATGCTCGCGCACCAGCAGGCCCATGTCGTGGTGCACCGAGTCGTCCCACCAGGTGACGGCGACGTGGAAGCTGTAGTCGGCGGCGGATTTTTCGGCCCAGCCGCGCCAGGTGTGGAAGGCTTCCATCAGGGACTGCTGCGGATCGGGGATCACGAAGTCCATGATGGTGGTGGTGCCGCCGGCCAGCGCGGCCGCGGTGCCGGTATAGAAATCGTCGGCGGCGACCGTGCCCATGAAGGGCAGCTGCATGTGGGTATGGGTGTCGATCCCGCCCGGCATCACGTACTGGCCGCCGGCATCGATCACGACGGCGCCCGCCGGCGCTTCCAGGCGCTCGCCGACGGCGACGATCCTGTCGCCGCCGCACAGGACATCGGCGCGGAACGCCAGGTCGGCGTTGACCACGGTGCCACCACGAATCAGTACGTCCATACGGTCTCCCTCAGGGTCGGTCGAACGAGCGGGCCGGCCCCATCGCGGGCACGGCCCTGCCCTTCATCATCAGGCCGTAGACGACCGCGGAAATCGCGATCCCGACGAACCAGGCATAGGTGTACAGGGTCTTGAAGCCGGCGCCGACGTCCGGGAAGGCCGCCGGGAAGGCGGCGTTCAGGAAGCCCGGGATGTTCGGCAGCACGCCGGCCAGGAAGGCGACGATGGCGGCGATGTTCCAGCCCTTGCGGTAGGCGTAGATGCCGTCGTCGCGGTAGAGCTGCTCGACCGCCAGCTCGGTCTTGCGGATGAAGTAGTAGTCGATGATCAGGATGCCGGCGATCGGCCCGAGCAGGGCCGAATAGCCGGTGAGCCAGATGAAGATGTAGTTCTCGGTCTTTTCCAGGATCTTCCAGGGCATCATGACCAGCGCGATGCCGGCGGTGATGTAGCCGCCCAGGCGGTAGGAGACGTGGCGCGGCGACAGCGCCGAGAAATCGTAGGCCGGGCCGACCAGGTTGGCGGCCAGGTTGACGCTGGCGGTATCGATCAGCAGGATCAGCAGCGCCACCAGCACCGCGACGCCGGTCATGCGGCTGGCCACGTCGACCGGGTCCCACAGCGCCTTCCCGTACAGGACGATGGTAGCCGAGGTGACGGTGACGGCCAGCGCGGCCAGCAAGCCCATCGGCAGCGGCAGGCCCAGCGACTGGCCCAGCACCTGGTCGCGCTGGGTCCTGGCGAAGCGGGTGAAGTCGGGAATATTGAGCGCCAGCGTGGCCCAGTAGCCAATCATCGCCGTCAGCGAAGGCCAGAACACCGACCAGAACAGCCCGGCCTTCGGTCCGCCCGCGACGAATTGCGAGGGTTGGGCCAGCAGCGGGCCGAAGCCGCCGATCTTGTCGTAGACCCACCACAGCAGCACGAAGCAGATCGCGATCTTGAGCGGGGCGGTATAGGTTTCGAGCTTGCGGATCGACTCCATGCCGTGCACGATGAAATACAGCTGGATCGCCCAGAAGCCCAGGAAGCAGGCCAGCTGGCCGGGATTGATGCCCAGGCCCGGCAGGTTGGCGCCGCCGATCGGGGCGCCCATCAGCACGCCCAGCAGGGTATAGATCATGCTGCCGCCGAACCAGGTCTGGATGCCGTACCAGCCGCAGGCGACGATGGCGCGCATCAGCGCCGGCAGCCGCGCGCCGCGCGTGCCGAAGGAGGCGCGCGCCAGCACCGCGTAGGGAATGCCGTACTTGGTGCCGGCGTGGCCGATCAGCAGCATCGGCAGCAGCACGATCACGTTCGCCAGGAACACCGTGGCCACGGCCTGCCAGGCAGACATGCCGCCCTCGATCAGGCTGGCGGCCAGCATGTAGGCGGGAATGCTGATCACCATGCCGACCCACAGGGCGGCAAAGTGGTGCCAGCGCCAGGTGCGCTGGGCGGCGCTGGTGGGGGCCAGGTCCTCGTTCCAGAGGTGGTCGTTGGTCGGGGTCGTGCTCATCGAGGTGCTTTCTCCGTGGTTGCGGGGGTGGTGCATGTGCTCACGCATCCCCCAATGCTACCTCGCTCCGCGGATTTCGCGCATCCTGCGTCCAGTTCATGTAGGGCTTGCCGTTCTGCTGCGGCAGCATCGTGATGCAGCCCTCGACCGGACAGGTGATCTCGCACAGGTTGCAACCCACGCATTCCTGCTCGATCACCTCGTAGCGCCGCCCTTCGCCTTTCGGCCCGGCGACGATGAGCCGGGCGATCGCCTGGTGCGCGGTGTCCTCGCAGGCCACGTGGCACCTGCCGCAGCCGATGCAGCTGGCCTGGTCGATATGGGCGATCACCTGGTAGTTCATGTCCAGGTATTTCCAGTCGGTGGTATTCGCCACCGCCTTGCGCGAGAAGGCGGCGATGTCCGCGTAGCCCTGCGCATCCATCCAGCGCGCCAGGCCGTCCCGCATCTCCTCGACGATGCGAAAGCCGTTCAGCATCGCCGCGGTGCAGACCTGCACCGAGCCGGCGCCCAGGGCGATGAACTCGGCGGCGTCGCGCCAGCTGCCGATTCCGCCGATGCCCGAGATCGGCAAGCCGCGGGTGGCGGGGTCGCGCGCGATCTCGGCCACCATGTTCAGC
>Ga0265798_10002780_pt1 | contig 25415 bp, 20 predicted proteins | sample P3T30metagenome_FD_192430 | JGI IMG/M metagenome (GOLD analysis project Ga0265798, IMG submission 192430) | Plant litter microbial communities from East Loma Ridge, Irvine, California - P3 T30 | ecosystem: Environmental > Terrestrial > Plant litter > Unclassified | place: USA: California...
TCGCTTGCTCCTTTTACAAAAAATGCGGGGAGTGCATCAGCGCTTATGGGCGCTTTGCAAATGGGCCTGGGCGCTTTAGCATCGGTAATGGTTAGTTTGTTTAGTGAGCATTCTGTTGTGCCAATGCCTTTAGTTATGACGGGAGCAGCATTTATCGCTTTAATTTGTTTGCTAATTGGCAGAAAATTTATTAGAACAGAAGTAGAGGCATCTGCAGATGCTGCGATGGTTGGGCACTAAACTCCGCCCTATCATATTATAATTGGTTTGAATATTTAACAGCCGCCAAAAATTATCTTGACCTAACAGTCGCATTGAATAATGGGATCTGCTTAGGATAATAAATTTAGATGTAAGCAGCAGCTTTTTGATGCAGAAATCCCGGTATAGTAAATTTGCTTGTTGAAACCGCGAACTGCTGCACTTTCTGAGCCATACAAACCCGATTGAAATGAAAAGCCCCAATTTTTCATTGGGCTTGCAATGCAAAGCGGGACAAACCCAAACCAGTTAACTACTGTAACTGCTTTTCAAATAACCATTTAGTAAAGCAATTATGGCGCTCCCTAAGAAGCAAATTATTCTTTAAAGTTTTTTTGCTATTTTCGCTTAGAACATGTTAAATATACAATCCAAACTTCCCGGCGTAAGTACTACCATTTTCTCGGTAATGTCTAAGCTTGCGGCAGAACACAATGCAATCAATTTATCACAGGGTTTTCCTGATTATTCTTGCGATCCAAAACTTACGGAACTGGTAAATAAGGCCATGGCGGATGGTTTTAACCAATATGCGCCAATGCCGGGCAATGTTTTTTTAAAAGAAACGATCGCTGAAAAGGTTGAAAATTTATACCAGGTAAAATACAATCCTGATACGGAAATTACCGTTACCGCAGGTGGAACTCAGGCCATTTTTACGGCTTTGGCTGCAATAATTAATCCTGGCGATGAAGTGATAATTTTTGAACCGGCCTATGACAGTTACGCACCAACCATAAGGCTTTTGGGTGGTTTGGTTAAAACCTATGAGCTTGCGCCACCGAGTTATGGCATTGATTGGGACATGGTAAAGAAGCTTTTTACCTCGAGTACGAGAATGATTATTTTAAATTCTCCACAAAACCCAACGGGAAGCATTTTAACGGAGAATGATATGAAATCGTTAATTAAACTGATTAACGGAACGGATATTTTAATCCTCAGCGATGAAGTTTACGAACATTTAATTTATGACGGTGAGCAACACAGAAGTGTTATGCTTTTTCCTGAATTGAGAGAAAGAAGCTTCGTTATTGCATCATTCGGGAAGCTTTTACATGCTACAGGATGGAAATTAGGCTATTGCCTTTCACCCGAACTGCTCACCAGGGAGTTTAGAAAAGTACACCAATTTAATGTTTTTAGCGTTAATAGTCCGATGCAGCAAGCTATTGCCAATTACATTAAAGAGCCGGGCAACTATACCGGTATAACTTCTTTTTTCGAAAAAAAGCGGAACTACTTTAGAAGCCTTTTGGCCGAAAGCCGGTTTGAGTTGCTACCTTGTAGTGGTTCGTACTTTCAATGTGCAGGCTACCGTAAAATCAGCGACGAGAAAGACACAGATTTCAGCATTAGGCTGATAAAGGAATTCGGAGTTGCCACCATCCCGGTTTCGGCATTTTACCAGAAAGCAACAGACCATAAAATAATAAGATTTTGTTTCGCCAAGGAAGATTCTACGCTTGCTTTGGCTGCAGAAAAATTGAGAAATGTTTAATCATCCCGTAATACTAAACATATGGAAGCACCTGTTTATACTCAAATAGAGAACCTGAAAGTAACTGTTTTTCAGGCATACCTTTTTTGGGAAAACATAGAAAAAAACTTACAAAATCTTGCCCTGCGCCTATCCATGGGTGTTCGGGAAAAAACCGACTTAATTGTTTTACCTGAGATGTTTAACAGTGGCTTTAGTATGAACTCTGAGGCCCTGGCCGAAGAAATGGGCGGTTTTACCATGCAATGGATGCAAAAAATGGCGCATCAATACAACTGCGTTATAACCGGAAGCTTAATTATAAAGGAAAATGGAAACTACTACAACCGTTTAATTTGGATGGAGCAGAATGGGGATTATAGACATTATGATAAGCGACATTTATTCGGTTTAGGTGAAGAAGATAAGAATTTTAGTTCGGGAACAGATAAACTGATCGTTACTTTAAAAGGCTGGAAAATCAGGCTGGCGATTTGCTACGATTTACGTTTTCCGGTTTGGTTGCGCAACGTTAACGAAGAATACGACATTTTACTTTTAGTGGCCAGCTGGCCTGATAAGCGATCTGCACATTGGAAAGCACTAATTCCGGCCCGGGCAATAGAAAACCAAAGTTATGTGATTGCTGTAAACCGTGTGGGCCACGATGGAAACCAGGTTTACCACAGCGGGCATTCGATGTGTATAGACCCTTACGGAAGTACAGTTTACTATAAACCCGAGGACGAAGATTTATACACCTTCAGCATTAATTACGAAGAATTGGTAAAGATTAGACGTCAGTTTCCTTTTTTAAGAGATGCGGATAAATTTACCATAGTTTAGCACCAAATTACAACTCATAAACTTCAAAATAAACCACATTTAATCCAATATGTTCAATCGTCGTAAATTTATAAAAGCCTCTGCCCTTTCTGCAGGTTTGTTAGCCATTGATAAAGCTGCTATGGCTGATGCGATTCCGCCTGTATCCACTCGTGCTACCAATATTCCTATCGTAATTTCCACCTGGGATTTCGGCATCGCGGCAAATGCCGATGCCTGGAAACTGCTTTCTAAAGGCGGCAAAGCCCTTGATGCGGTTGAGCAAGGCGTTTGGGTACCCGAGGCTGATGAAAAGAACCAGTCTGTTGGTTATGGCGGTTTACCAGACCGGGATGGCAAAGTAACCCTCGATGCCTGCATTATGGATGAAAATGGAAACTGCGGCGCCGTTTTGGCGCTTGAACACATTAAGCACCCAATTTCTGTTGCCAGAAAGGTAATGGAAAAAACGCCACATGTTATGCTTGCTGGAGATGGTGCTTTACAATTTGCGCTTGAACAAGGCTTTAAGAAAGAAAATTTGCTTACGCCGGCAAGCGAGAAGGCGTGGAAAGATTGGTTGAAGACGGCTAAGTATGAGCCTGTAATGAATATTGAAAACAAACTTTACGATAAAGCCGCTCCGCAAAAACTGCCAGGAAACCAGTATAATCACGATACAATCGGAATGCTTGCAATAGATAGCAAAGGCAATATTTCTGGCGCATGTACAACGAGTGGCATGGCTTATAAACTTCACGGCAGAATTGGCGACAGTCCGATTATTGGTGCCGGCCTTTATGTAGACAATGAAGTTGGTGGCGCAACATCAACAGGTGTTGGAGAAGAAGTTGTTCGAAATGTGGGTTCATTTTTGGTGGTTGAGCTCATGCGCCAGGGTTATACGCCGGAGGCTGCCTGCAAAGAGGCAGTTATGAGAATTATTAAGAAAAAACCCGAAACGGCAAAAAATATTCAGGTAGGCTTTTTAGCCATTAATAAAAAGGGAGAATATGGTGCTTATGCAATTCAGCAAGGTTTCAGTTATGCTGTTTGCAATGCAGAAAAGCAAGATTTATTAATCAAAGGGAAAAGTTACTATTAGTATGTTTACCCTCACTGCAAACAATTCCAATTTTTAAGAATCAATTAAGTTAGTTTATGAAAAATGATGCTTCGCCTTTATTCCAAAGGAGTTCAGGTTTGGAGGTTTGCGCAAACGGGTACGAATCTGCCTTAAATGCCCAGACTGGAGGCGCAATACGGGTGGAGTTTTGTGATAATCTTGCTGAAGGCGGAACGACCCCAAGTTATGGGCAACTTGCCTTGGCGAAGAAAAACTTGTCTATTGAAATCTGGCCGATCATTCGCCCACGTGGCGGTGATTTTCTGTATTCCGAGCTAGAGTTTGAATTGATGAAAGAAGATATAAGTGCCTGCAAATCATTAAACTGTGACGGAATAGTGATTGGAATACTTAAAGCCGATGGAACTATTGATAAGCAGCGTTGTGCCGAATTGATTGAGCTGGCAAAGCCGCTACCTGTCGCCTTCCATCGTGCTTTTGATATGAGCAATAATATGGAACAAGCACTCGAAGATTTGATTGAACTTGGAGTTGTTAGGGTGCTATCATCTGGCGGGGCAAAATCGGCCATTACCGGTGCAGATAAATTAGCCGAATTAATTAAACTAGCAAATGGCCGCATTGCGATTATGCCAGGTGCGGGTATAAATAAAGATAATATCTCTACGCTAATCAGCGCTACAGGCGCTACACAATTTCATGCATCTGCTAAAAGTTTGGTTGCAAGTAAAATGGAATTTCGAAATGCAGAAACAAAGATGGGCAGCATTGAGGATGAATATCAATATGAGCTAACCTCGGTAGCGCAAGTTGAAGCCTTGGTTGATGTTATAAGCAAATCTGCTAACAACGGTTAATTTGGGATAGGTACCTGATTAAAGAGGCAAAAACCACAATATCTTTAAAATTTCCATTTCAAATAGTCGCAATTTCACGGTACTGAAATGCTTGGCTTTATTTGGAATTAGCAGGTTATATTACCATTGATGCATAAACGCCTTGTTTTTTTCAGGCTTTTTTGGTTTCCCCACTACCAGGAACATAACCTAATCCCGGCGTTAACCAATGTAATAAAATTACTCTCGAGTAACGATAATTAATTGGCGATAACAGAAGAACGCCGAACAAAATCAAACCAACATAATACCACAGGTTTTCGTAAATGAGTGGCAAACCTAACACATAAGATGCAACCCCGATGGTAATAATTTCCGCAACGTTCATCGCATAGCTAACAAACATGGCAACATAAAAAAAGCCAGGTTCACGCTCGAACTTTAAATTGCAAACCGGACAGTTTATGTTTGTCTTTTGTAGTCTGAATGAATAAGCACTGCCCGTAAAGATATCGCCTTTGCGACAACGCGGGCATTTACACTGTATAACCGCCTGAAATTTAGAAAGCTCTGCCATAATTATTTTATTGATGAAGCAAATTTACCACTTCAAAGGTTGCTAAATTATGATTTGAATCATATTAGCTCAAACATTGCAAACTGCCAAAGGTTCGACTGAAATCAAATCTTCATAATTTTTCCTCCAGCCAGTTGTAATAAGCCTTCGTTGGCAAGTTGCTTCACGCCTCTTATCACAGTCTCAACCCGCAAACCGGTCATATCCGCCAAATCCTGACGGGTAACTTTTAGGCGCTCGCCAGATTGTAAGTCTAGAAATAAATAATTGATAATCGTTTCAAGCCGATGCGCCGCTTTCTCGCTTGCGAGCTCTTCTAACATCATTGATTTATAAAAAAGCCTGTTGCTCAATACTTTTATCAAATTTATACTGAAAGCCGGATCGGTTTCCAACAGACTGAAAAAATTTTGTCTATCAACTTGAATTATTTCAGCGTCCTTATTAACAATTGTATATGCTAAATATGGCCTGTTAAGTATTAGAGCGGGTTCGCCGAAGTACTGACCAGTTTTAAAAATGCCCTGAATAAATTCTTTACCCTCATCGTTAACCGTTACCATCCGTACCTCACCTTTCTTTATAAAATAGACAAACCGCGGTTGCATTCCAGGTTCATAAATTATAGAATCTTTCTCGATTTTTTTAACCGGGTAACCTTTATCGATGAGTAGCTGGATGTACATTTAACCTCGTTAAGGAATTAAGCTAAGGTTTCTTTCATCAAATCTGAATAAAATTGCTTTAGGGTTAAGCCCATTGCTGCCACCTGTTGCGGAATAAAACTAGTAGCCGTTTGCCCAGGAATGGTATTAATTTCGATAAAATAGAAATTTCCGGTTTCGTGTTCCAGGAAGTAATCAATACGAACAACTCCCCGGCAATTCAGCTTTTTATAAATATCTTTTATTACCTGATGAACCCGCTCATATTCCTCATCAGACATATTGCCTGGAGTAATTTCCTGGGTAGCGCCCGGCGTATACTTCGCTTCAAAATCAAAAAACTCATTAGCCGGAATAACTTCTGTGGTTGGTAACACAGTTACCAAACCTTTAGCGCTAAAAACGCCTATAGAAAACTCTCTTCCACTAACAAATTCTTCAATTAATACCTGCGTATCTTCTTTAAAAGCTTTTTCTACCGCAGTTTCCAAATCATCGGCATGCTTTACTTTACTCATGCCAATACTGCTTCCACCACTATTCGGTTTTACAAAGTACGGCAGCTTTAAATCCTGTTTAACTTGATTTAAGTTGTAGTTACCATCTTTAAAAATTTGGACAGACTTCGCTGTATATAAATGCTCAATTCCATCAACAATCGCTTTTGTATAGCCTTTATTCATTGTAATTGAAGACGTTAGCGCATCGCATGTAGTATAAGGAATGCCAAGCATATCAAAATAGCCCTGTAGCTTACCATCTTCACCAGGAGAACCATGAATCGCAATAAAAACCCCGTCAAACTTAATTTTTCGCCCATCCAACGTTAAGGAAAAATCATTTTTATCAATATCTATTTTAACGGAATCAGCAGGCTCGTAAAACCAACCTTTATCGTTAAGCATAATTTTATATACATCATACAAATCAGCATCGATATTTTGAGCAATGGTTGCTGCGCTTTTTACAGAGACAACCCATTCGCCTGTAGTACCGCCGGTTAATAATGCTATTGTTTTTTTCATTGGAAAAATCCTTAATTATAAATAGAAAGTGAATGTAAATATATCTTCAAAAATATAAATATCTTTGAGCAAAATTTAATTATTGCATAATAGACTTGATAATTGATGGTATTGTATTTGCTTAAATATGGGCATTCAATAATTAAGCAATCGCCGATGCAATTATTAAATTAACTACATTTGAATTGTACGCATAAACCCAGAATTTTAGCTTCATGTCTAAATTTATAGATTATTTAAAAACCAAATCCTTCAGAAAGACGATCTTAGCAGCCATCATTACCGTATTCGTATTGCTGCTAATCGCATTTTTCAGTTTACGTTTCTACACAAAACACGGCGAGGGATTAAATGTTCCTTCGGTTAAAGGCTTGTCTTTTGCTGATGCTGTTGTAAAACTCGAAGAAGCAGGACTGAAGTACGAAGTAGATTCAGTTTTCATATTAGATCAGCCTGCAGGCATTGTAATTGATCAGGACCCTGACCCGAATACTTTTGTTAAGGATAACCGAACGATATACTTAACCATCAATGCAGGCAAAATACCAAATACAAAATTCCCTGATATTGCTTTCAAAACGCTCAGAGAAGCGCAGGCAATTATCGAAAGTTCCAGACTAAAACTTGGCGATACTACTTACAAAGCCGATGTAAGTCGCGATGTAGTTTTAGAAGCTACATTTGGCGGTCAGCCTATCCAGGCCGGAGAAACTTTGCCCGTTGGTTCAAGAATAAACCTGGTTTTAGGCGATGGCCGCGGAAATCAGGATGTTGATATTCCTCAATTGGTAGGTTTGACTATTGATGAAGCCAAATTTAGTCTAAAAGGATCTGCCTTAACTTTAGGGAACATTATTTACGAAGGTGCGATTACAGACAGTGCAAACGCTGTAATTACCAAACAAGATCCAATGCCGGCAGATTCAGTTACCAAAGTAACTATCGGCACAAAAATTAACATTACACTATCCAATAAGCAACAATAATTACGCACACTACGATAATGACTGAAATAGAAAACAAGCAAATGGGTAACGGAAAAAAAGCTGCAATAATAATAGCTGCAATAGTTATTTTGATTGCCGGGTATTTCGCTCTTAACTTTTACAAAGTTTACTTTGCGCCCAATGTTACCGAAAATCAAAAATACTTGTACATAAAAACTGGTGCCGATTATGACGCCTTAGTCGAAAACCTGAAAAGTAAAGACATTGTAAAAAGTATTTCGTCTTTTACAACGGCAGCCGGCAAAATGAACTTAAAAACCAATGTTAAACCTGGGCGCTACCTGCTAAAAAAAGGCATGACGAACCGCACCTTGATTAACATGATTAAAGCTGGAAACCAGGAACCGGTAAAGCTTAAATTTCAAAACATCCGCAAGAAGGAAAATTTCGCAGCCTATTTGGCAAGTAATCTTGAGGCCGATTCGCTAAGCTTTATAAATGTATTGGATTCAACTGCGTTGATAACGAAATATGGATTTAATCAAGACAATATTTATGCGATGTTTATTCCGAATACCTACGAAATGTATTGGAACGTTTCCCCGGTAGATTTCCTGGAGCGCATGCATAAAGAGTATGATAAGTTTTGGAATGCGGAACGCAAACAAAAAGCTGCAAGTCTTAATTTAACTCCAGCCCAGGTTTATACACTCGCATCTATTGTTGATGCAGAAGCGCTGTACGACAAGGAAATGCCCATTATAGCGGGTTTATACCTCAACAGATTAAACAAAGGCATTTTATTACAGGCAGACCCAACGGTTATTTTCGCAAATAATGATTACACTGTTAAACGCGTTACCGGAAAATTATTGCAGGTGCAATCGCTTTACAACACATACAAATATGCGGGTTTGCCCCCTGGGCCGATTATGATGCCGAGCATAAACGCAATTGACGCCGTTTTAAACCGCGATAGTAACAATTACATTTATATGTGCGCCAAAGAAGACTTTTCTGGATACCACAATTTTGCAGAAACGAAGGCCGAACATGAGGTAAATGCCAGAAAATACCGCGAAGCGCTAAACAAAAGAAACATTTTTAAATAATGTATAGCCACACAACCAAAATAAGAGTGCGGTATGGAGAAACCGACCAGATGGGCTATATGTATTACGGCAACTATGCCCAGTATTACGAAGTTGGCCGGGTAGAAATGTTGCGAAGCCTGGGCATGAGTTACAGTTCTATGGAAGCTGATGGAATTATGATGCCTGTTTTGGAATTAAAGTGCAAATACATTAAACCTGCATTTTACGACCAGGAAATTACGGTAAAAACAACAATAAAAACCCTTCCGGGAATTCGCATTTTTTTTGAATATGAACTTTTTAACGAAAGAGAAGAACTTATCAATCTTGGTGAAACGACATTGGTTTTTGTCGACATGAAAAAAAATAAACCAACCAATCCTCCCGCAAATTTTATGGAAAAATTATCGGCATTTTTTAATTAATCGCAAAAATGGAATGGTTACACAGGCAACTATTAAAACTTAAGCTCTATTCAGATTTTATTGAATGGACGAAACACTGCATTCTTCCCGGGTTTAGTCCACTCCCACTTTATACCGTTGCCACCTTTTTCTTCAAGGAAATTGGGAAAGAATCTTTAGTTAATAAGTCGTCTTCTTTGGCATACAGCTTTATGCTGGCGATATTTCCAAGTATTATCTTTCTCTTTACCTTAATCCCATTTATTCCGATATCAGGTTTTCAGGATAAACTTTTAAGCTTAATCGAGCTCATTTTACCACACAATGCCTTCGAGGCATTTGAAACCACGTTGAAAGACATCGTTAAAAATCAAAACAGAGGTTTGTTGTCTTTTGGTTTTCTATCGGCCATATTTTTTGCTACGAATGGTGTTAAAAACTTAATGAAAGCATTTAATAAGGCCTCATTAATAATTGAAACCAGAAGCTGGTTAAAGCAACGGTTGATTGCATTGGTTTTAACGATGATAATCTTTTTATCAGTAGTATTTTGTATAAGTGCCATGGCAATAGGTGAAATATTACTTAATTACATTAAAACAGAACTGCATATAAAAGACAGCCTGGCAATCTATGCCATTCAGCTTACCCGGTGGATACTTTTGACAGCGCTATATTTTATCACGATATCGATTTTATACCGCTATGGTCCTTCTCACGCTAAAAAATGGAAACTTTTCAGTGCCGGTTCATGGCTGGCTACCATACTTGCTTTTCTAACCATTTGGGGTTTTGCGTTCTATATCAATAATTTCGGCTCGTACAACAAGGTGTATGGCTCTATCGGTACTTTAATAGTTGTTATGATTTGGCTTTATTTAAATTCACTAATTTTGTTAATCGGCTTTGAGCTAAATGCAAGTGTTGATGTGAGCAAAAGAAGCGTCAAAATCATCCGGCCAACCTTCAATTTATTTAAGAAAACGGCACCAATTGAGGAAAATATGACCAAGAAATGAAATTTTTCTCCCTCTGTGTTAAGCAATTATCAAGTTTATATAAAAAAAAGCACATCACAGTTTGCAGATTTAAACTGGATTTGTACTTTTGCCGATGGAAAGCTGGCAGAGTGGTCGAATGCGGCAGTCTTGAAAACTGTTGACTGTAATAGGTCCGGGGGTTCGAATCCCTCGCTTTCCGCTCCGAAAAAATAGAAATCCTGCATCGAAAGATGGCAGGATTTTTTCATTTTAACGCGTTTCAATCAAAAAGTCTAGTATCTGTATTTCCTTCCACATCTGGAAAATACCCGCTTGATTTACTTTTATGTCACTCCTTTTAAATTTTTCCAACTATCTTGCCGCAAATTGGTTTAATCAGAATAATTTTCTCCCCCTATGACAAAAAACATCTTCATCGCTTCTGCAGAACCTTACACCGGCAAATCGGTCATTGCCTTCGGCATGATTAATATGCTGCTTGCCAAAACCCAGAAAGTAGGTTATTTTAAGCCAATTATCGCTCAAGACGATCTCACAAAAAAAGATGAACATGTTGAGGCAATGTTAGATTATTTCTCGCTTCCTGTAAAATACGAAGATGCTTTCGCGTTTACCCGACAAGACATGTTGCATCAATCGGAAAATAGCGGCGAGATTATAAATACGATTATCAGTAAATACAAAAAACTGGAAGACAATTACGATTTCACAGTTATTGAAGGAAGTGATTTTTTAGGTGAAGGCATGGCATTTGAATTTGAATCGAATGCTTTGATGGCGAAGAACCTTGGGGCACCGGTTTTGATTGTTGTTTCTGGAAAAAATAAAACTGCGAGTCAATTGTTCAAAACTGCGATTAATATCTATCGTAATTTTCTGCTTCGCGATGTTCAGGTTTTAGGCGTTGTGGCAAATATGGTAAATCCTGATGAAGCCGAGCGCATAAAACAAGCACTGTCTAACCAACTTCCGGCAGAGTTGCTTATTGCCGTAATACCTATAGAAAGTGGTCTGCAAAGCCCAACAATGAAGGAGATTACAGCTGCTTTAGATGCAGAAATTTTGTTCGGAGCAGATTTAATGGATAACCAGGTTGATAATTTTGTTACCGGGGCAATGATGTTACCGAATTTTTTGCGGCACATTAAAGACAACCTGCTAATTGTTACCCCTGGCGATAGAGGTGACATTATTATTGGCTCGTTACAGGCTAATCTTTCGGCAAACTACCCGAAAATTGCCGGCATCGTTTTAACTGCAGGTAGCCTCCCCGATGAGCCAATGATTAAACTTATCGAAGGTTTACAAACCATAATTCCGATTATTTCCGTAAAAAAGGGCACATTTGAAACCACTACTACAATTGGTTCTATACACTCAAAAATCACGATAGATAATAAAAAGAAAATTGCTTTAGCGATAGAACTTTTTGAGAAATACGTAGATATAAAAGCACTTGATGATAAGATAATTACTTTCAGTCATGTGGGTATAACGCCCCATATGTTCCAATACAATCTTGTTAAATGGGCTAAGAGCGAGAAAAAGCATATTGTTTTACCAGAAGGTAATGATGACAGAATTTTAAAGGCTGTTGAAAAGTTAATCACTCAAGATATCGTTAACATTACGCTGTTGGGCGATGCGACTGAAATTGGAACATCGATAAAACGCCTTGGACTGAATCTCGACATCAACCTTATTAACATCCACAACCCTTCGCAATCTCAACATTATGATGAATATGTGGAAACGTTGTATGAGCTGAGGAAAACAAAAAACGTAAATATGGAAATGGCAAGAGATATGATGACTGACGTTTCATATTTTGGCACAATGATGGTTTATAAAGGCGATGCCGACGGAATGGTTTCCGGAGCAGTACATACAACCCAGCATACAATAAGGCCTGCGCTACAATTTGTAAAAACCAAGCCCGGCGTTTCTGTTGTGTCGTCGATATTTTTTATGTGCCTGCCAGAGCGAGTGGCCATTTTTGGAGATTGTGCTGTAAATCCAAATCCTACTGCACAACAGCTTGCTGAAATCGCTATTTCTTCTGCAGAGAGTAGTGCCAAGTTTGGAATTGAGCCAAGAATTGCGATGCTTTCCTACTCTTCCGGAACTTCTGGCGAGGGCGAAGATGTTGAACGTGTACGCGAAGCCACAGCAATTGTTCGGGCACGACATCCGGAGTTAAAAATTGAAGGCCCGATACAATATGATGCAGCAGTTGACCCACTTGTTGGCCAGCAGAAGTTGCCGGGTTCTGAAGTTGCAGGTAGAGCAAGTGTGCTAATTTTTCCCGATTTAAACACGGGCAACAATACATATAAGGCAGTTCAGCGGGAAACCGGCGCACTGGCAATCGGGCCAATGTTGCAAGGATTAAACAAGCCGATTAACGATTTAAGCAGAGGTTGTACCGTTGATGACATTTTCAACACCGTTGTAATTACAGCCATTCAATGTCAGGACATTAAATAATTTATGAATATTTTAGTTATCAATTCAGGAAGCAGTTCAATTAAATATCAATTATTTAGAATGCCTTCCAACCTACCCGTTTGCAGTGGCCTGGTTGAAAGAATAGGGATAGAAGGGTCTTTTATCAAACACTCCGTATTTCCTGATGGGTCAAAATTAAGTATCGAGAAGGATGCTTTTATTTCAAATCATGGGGAAGGCTTGAAACAGGTTTTAGCATTGCTCACCGAGGGGGAACACGCCGTAATCTCTAGTCCTGAAGATATTGCCGCTGTGGGCCATAGAGTCGTACATGGCGGCGAGCACTTTTCGGGCGCTACTTTAATAACCGAAGGTGTTAAACAACAGATTAAAAAATTGTTTTCTTTGGCTCCCTTACACAACCCGGTTAATTATAAATGTATAGAGTTTGCTGAGCAAACCTTTCCGCAGGCAAAGCAAATCGCAGTTTTCGATACCGCTTTTCATCAATCTATTCCAGAAAAAGCATTTCGTTTTGCAATTCCAGAATGGTATTACAAGGAAAACGGGATTCGGGTTTATGGTTTTCATGGCACAAGCCACAAATATGTGAGCGAAAAAGCAATCAACTGGTTTAACAAACCTAAATCAAAAATAATTAGCATTCACCTTGGCAATGGTTGCAGCATTACGGCTATAAATGATGGAAAATCGATAGATACGAGCATGGGTTTTGGTCCTTTAAGCGGATTGATGATGGGAACGCGTTCGGGTGATATAGACCCTTCGGTTATTTTTCATTTAATGGAACATGCCGGTTACAGCCTGGAGCAACTAAGCACACTGCTAAACAAACAGTCGGGTTTGCTTGGTGTTGGTGGCTCTAGCGACATGCGGGACATAAATAAACTTGCAGCAGAAGGTAATGAGGCTGCGAAACTGGCATTAAGTATTTACGCCTATCGCATCAAAAAATTTATTGGGGCGTATGCGGCAGTTTTGAATGGAATAGACTTAATAATATTTACCGCAGGCGTTGGTGAAAACGACTCGGAAATGAGGGCAGCCGTTTGCGAACAACTCGACTATTTAGGCATCGAGCTGGACCTCGGCAAAAACCGGAATTACAAAGGTGAATTGACTGATGTGAGCACCGATAGCTCGCCGGTAAAGATCCTGGTTATTCCGACCAATGAAGAATTTGAAATTGCTAACCAATCTTTCAATTTGCTGCAATAACCACTGAGGAAAAATAGATCGTGTAACATTCACACAACAAACGATTCAAATCTCAATTTTGTGTTAAATTTATTCTCCCATCCAATATGGTTTGATATTGGCTAACCAGAATAATGAATATGAAAAAATCAATTAGCGCAGTCATTGCTTTTTTACTGTTATCGCCAATAATTTTGTTGGCTCAAACAGGTAAGGTTTACGATAACCTTGTAGTTCCAAGCAAAATTTTAAAGAGTGATAGAAAATTTGCGATTTACCTGCCACCAGATTACGAAACATCAGGTAGAAGTTATCCCGTATTGTATTTATTGCACGGTGCCGGCGATGACCAGACCGGCTGGGTGCAGTTTGGCGAGGTATTAAACATCACTGATAAGGCAATTGCAAATGGTAGTTCAACATCAATGATAATTGTAATGCCGGATGCAAACACTGGTCGCCGCGGCTATTTTAACGACATTAAAGGAGACTGGAATTATGAAGATTTCTTTTTCAAAGAGTTGATGCCATTTGTTGAAAAGAAATACAGAACCAAAACCGATAAACGCTCAAGAGCGATAGCCGGCTTATCTATGGGTGGTGGCGGAACTTTTGTTTATGCATTACACCATCCAGAACTTTTTTCTTCGGCTTGTCCGCTAAGTGCCTACCTGGGTTTTCTGAGTTTAAGCGACGCACAGATTGCTCTTAAGAAGGCTAACCCAAATCTGGATGATGCTGCGATAACAAATTATTACAACACACAAAACGTATTGCCTTTGCTTAATAATATGCCCGATGCCCAAAAGAAGGCAGTAAACTGGTACATAGATTGCGGCGATGACGATTTTCTTTACGAAGGCAACTCGGTTGCACATATTGCTATGAGAAAGAAAGAAATTCCCCACGAGTTTAGAATCCGAAATGGTGGCCATACCTGGACCTACTGGCGTGAGGCGCTGCCGAAGGTTTTGGAATTTGTTACCGATTCTTTTCATCAGCACTAAACTTTTTAGTGGTAGAAATTTAACCGTGATTAAGCGATTATAATCCACTTAAAGCAGCAAGCAATTTAAAAATCCTCAAAGTTTTTATCTTAGCAAAACTTTTTACTTAGCCGAATCAGCCCGAAATGATAAAATTTTCTTTAAGCCTTATTTACTCCTTTTTTATTCTTGGAATTTTAAGTTTTTTAAACCAACCGAAGGTTGCAGTCCCAAACCCGACAGCGCTCACAATTTCTACATTTGCCGGACCAGACATTACCCCTAGTCCTGCCTGCCTTGCTGTAGCCCCTACCGGTGAAGTTTATGTTGGCGTTGATATGATTGGCTCGCTGGGTAAAGACCCTGGAAAAGGTAGAATACTTAAGCTGGTAGATAAAAATAACGACGGCAAACTGGATGAACACATATCTTTTGCCGAAGTTGATAATCCCCGGGGAATTATTGTTCAGGGAAATAAGGTATTCGTTTTGCACACCACTTTTTCATCAGAAACGAAGGCTGCTACCGGAATGAATTTAGTTGTTTTTGAAGATAATGATGGCGATGGAAAGGCCGATGGACCCGAAAAGCCCTTGATAGAACACATCAGCAATGCCAAATACATCCGCGAAAGAGGAACAGACCATGCAACCAACGGAATTCGGATGGGTATTGATGGCTGGATTTATATTTCTGTTGGCGATTTTGGCTTTCATGATGCTGTGGACAGATCTGGAAAAAAATTGACAATGCTTGGTGGCGGAATTGCTCGCGTACGACCAGACGGAACCGAGATGGAAATATTTACACATGGAACAAGAAATGTTTATGATGTAGCCATTGACCCTTACATGAACATCTTTACCAGAGAAAACACAAATGATGGTGGTGGATGGAACGTACGTTTCTCGCATCATATTCAAACTGGCGAATATGGATATCCTGTTCTATTCCAGCATTTTACTGACGAGATAATACCTGCGCTGGCAGATTTGGGCGGTGGCTCCGGAACTGGCGCATTGTTTATGAACGAGCCGAACTGGCCAGAAGAGTACAATAACGTGCCGATGATGGCCGATTGGGGAAGAAGCATGCTTTACATTCATCGGGTAACACCTGATGGACCAACCTTCACTCAAAAAGATGAAGAGTTTATCAAAATCCCCCAAATAACGGATTTAGATGTTGACGGTTCCGGACGACTTTATTTATCTGCCTGGGATGGCGCTGGTTATTCCGGCAGCCCAACAAAAGGCTACATACTCCGAACCGTACCAAACAATTGGGTTTATAAAGCCTTCCCCGATGTAAAAAAATCATCAATTAAACAATTGTCAGAATTGTTGAAATCAAATAGTGCCGTGGCCCGTGTTTCCGCATCGCAAGAAATGTTAAGCCGGGCTAACAAACAGGCAACTTCGGCAAGTTTAAAAATTGCCGCCGACAAAAACCTGCCGTTATACGCCCGGGTTGCCGGTATTTTTACATACGCACAAATTGCAAAAGAAGCCGGGATAGCGGAATTAGTTGCGTTATCAAAAGATAATTCTGTTCGCGAATTTGCTTTAAAAGCACTTGCAGACCGGAAAGAATTTATCAGTAAAGTTCCATCAGAACCTTTTTTAACTGCCCTAAACGATGTTTCGCCCCGGGTGCGGGCAGCTGCAATAGTCGGCCTCAATCGTTTGGGTAAATCAGACGCAATTGCATCATTGTTAAAAGTGAAAGTTCCGTCGACTTTTACGTCGCCGGAAAGAGACATTGAAGGCCCTCACGCTACTCCGAATGCTGCCATTATCCTCCCTCACCTTGCAGTGCAGGCACTGGTTAATTTAAATGCGACTGACGCTTGCTTGGCAGCTGTTGGATCCGACAATTCGGAACTTGCGCTATGGGCTTTGCGCTATATGCACAACCAGCAAGCTGTAAACGGTTTAATTAAAACTTACAATTCAGCGTCAGACCCGAAATTAAAAAAACAAATTTTAACAACGTTAGCCCGACTATACAAACAGGAAGAAAGTTATGATGCGAGTTGGTGGTGGGGAACCAGACCAGATTCTCATGGTCCGTACTACAAAGCCGTTACCTGGTCTGCCTCTCCTGTTATCGAAAAATTTCTTAAAGGCGAATGGGCAAAAGCAAACACGCAGGAAAAACAATTTTTTGTGGATTTAGATGCCCGGCACCGAATGGAAATTAAAGAGTTTGCTGCTGAAGAAAAATTAGCGGCAACAGAAGAGCCGAAAATAGATTTAGAAAAGATAAAAAATAAAAAGGGTCAGGTTGGAAAATCATCTATCGAAGATGTGCTTTTGGCCATCAACAAACTGCAGGGTGATCCGCTGAAAGGCAGAACGATTTTTAATAATCAAGGCTGTATTGCTTGCCATAGTTTAAGCAGAACAGAGAAAATGAAAGGTCCGTTTATGGGACAAATCGGGTCTATAATGAATCGGGAACAAATTGCAGAATCGATTCTTAAGCCTGATGCGTCTATCTCACAAGGGTTTGCTACCGTGATGATTACGGCAAAAGGCGACAAAACATATATGGGTTTTATAACCGAAGAAACGGCATCAAAAATCGTAATGAGAAATATTGCCGGCGAAGTTTTCAATATCAAAACGAGTGACTTGCTCTCGCGTAAGGAAATGGAAAATTCGATGATGCCCCAAGGTTTGGCTAATTCCTTATCATACGATGAGTTAGCCTCGCTTGTTACATTCTTGTCTCAGCAGAAAAAATAAAGTAATACCTGAATATTCGGTTGGAAGTGAACGAGCATCAACCAAAAAGCTTTTCCACTTTAAAGAACATGACTTTATGTGTGCTTCGATATGGCGGAAGAATTTAATAAAGCGGTTAGACTTGATGACATTATTGTTCATCTGCGAAACTTAAAAGGCTAGGTTACCGAAAATTTAACATAAAAAAAGGAGGTAAACTTACCTCCCTTTTTTTGCGCCCGATTGCAATTTAAGCTTTTTCAGCTTTAGCTGCCCGGCTTTTATCAATCAATGTATTTATCGTTTTCAAAACCTCATAAATATCAAATGGTTTGCTAATGTATGCATCTGCAAATGCATCAATCGCTTTCTGTTCACTATTATTTTGAGCAGACATCACAATTATTGGGATGTGTTTTGTAAAAATATCGGTTTTCAAATCCTCACAAATCTCGGCACCGTTTCCATCAGGTAGCATTACATCTAAAAGAAATAAATCCGGCATCGCATCCTGAATGTTCTTTTTTAACTCTGAAAATGTTGATGATAATTGAAGTTCAAATCCTTCTTCTTTTAAAAGAATTTCAATCACGTTTCTGATTTCCTGATCATCTTCTAAAATGTGTATTCGCTTTTTTAACATAATTCAAATTATTGTTTTGGTTTTAATCGGGTAATTGTTCTATACGATAGTTACAGTAACACCTAAACTTTCCAAATGTTTTACTATTTGCTCAGAAATTCCCTTATCCGTTATAATGTGGTCAATTTCTTCCAGTCCACATATCTTGCCGAAACCCCTTTTGCCGAATTTTGATGAATCGGCAAGTACGATGGTTTTCTGAGAGGCACTGATCATTTTTCGGTTTAAGTGCGCTTCCATGGCGTTTGTAGTCGTTAATCCGAAATCAAGATCGATACCATCAACACCTAAAAACAGCTTATTAAAGTAAAAATCGCCAAGCACCTGTTCTGCGTAACTTCCCATAACAGATGATGAGCTCTTTCTTAAAATGCCACCCAACTGTATAACTTCAATCGTGGGCTCCCTCATTAACTCCAGCGCCACATTTAAAGCCGAGGTTACGACCGTTAAATTTGATGCCGGCTGAATGTTTTTGGCAAAATAAAGTACTGTGGTACCAGAGGCTATAACGATGGAATCATTATCATTTAAAAGTTCGGCAGCGGCCGCCCCTATTTTGTTTTTTTCTGATGACTGAATTTTCTCCTTTTCATTAACCGGCCTGTCTACCGTATAAGGGTTGTTCATTGTGGCACCGCCGTGTGTTCGAAAAAGTAAACTTTTATCTTCGAGCAGTTTTAAATCCTTTCTTATCGTAACTGATGAAACTTTCAATTCCTTACATAAGTCGACCACGTTGATGTATTGATCTCTTTGTAAACGGCTTAAAATTAATTGGTGCCTTTCAGCTAAATTCATCATAATATATTCTGCTTTTTTGCAATGCGACAAATTAAACAATTTGTTAAATGATTTGGATAAATAAAATAATAATTTTTTAACCTGGATATTATATTATTTCGATAATGATTACTTATAATTGCGTATTGTTTCGTTTTATTATCTTTTGACCCAAATGAACAGAATCCGTAACCTAGAACTTAACGAAAATACCATTTACGATATCGTAATCATTGGTGGTGGGGCAACCGGTCTCGGCACAGCTTTAGATGCAGCAAGCCGTGGTTACAAAACCTTATTGGTAGAACAATCGGACTTCGCGAAAGGTACTTCAAGCCGGAGCACAAAATTAGTTCATGGCGGGGTGCGTTATCTTGCGCAAGGCAATATCGGCCTGGTAAGGCATGCTTTAGAGGAACGGGGAATATTGCAAAAAAATGCTGCTCATCTTGTTAATAAAGAAGAATTTATAATTCCATGCTACAACTGGTTTTCTGTTGCGAAATACTTAACAGGGTTAACAATTTATGATTGGCTGGCCGGAAAGTACAGCTTCGGCAAATCGAAATTCCTTTCGGCTAAAGAAACGATAAAGCAAATCCCTGGGATAAAAGTAAAAGGGCTCAAGGGAGCTATCCGCTATTTCGATGGCAAGTTTGACGATGCCCGATTAGCCATAAACATTGCCCAAACTGCGGTAGAACATGGCGCCACGTTGTTAACATATACAAAAGTGGTTGGCCTAACAAAAAATGGCGATGTGGTAACAGGCATCGATACAGAAGACATATTAACGGGAAAACGGTTAACTTTCAAGGCTAAGGTTGTAATTAATGCAACAGGCGTTTTTGTTGATGACATTCTGAAAATGAATGACCCGAAATCGAAAAACATGGTACGGCCAAGTCAGGGCGTGCACCTGGTTTTGGATAGAAAATTTTTAAACAGCGAATCGGCATTGATGATTCCTAAAACATCAGACGGGAGAGTTCTATTTGCGGTACCATGGCATAAACATCTACTTGTTGGCACAACCGACACGCCTTTGGATGAACACAGTCTGGAACCCCGGCCTTTGAAGGAAGAAGTTAGTTTTATTCTAAATACCGCTTCCGAATACTTTAACCAAAAACCAACTGAGCAAGATATTCTTAGTGTTTTTTCAGGGTTAAGGCCGCTGGCTGCGCCTACAAAATCTGATGGAAACAGCACAAAAGAAATCAGTCGGGACCATAAACTAATCGTATCTGCGCAAGGCCTCATAACCATAACCGGCGGCAAATGGACTACCTATCGCCGAATGGCTGAAGAAACGGTGGATTTGGCGATAAGCCATGCGAACCTAAAGCCACAGGCCTGCAGAACAAAAAGTTTAAAGATACACGGTGCTACTGATTTAACAGCGAACAGCGACCTCGACATCTATGGAAGCGATAAGGCTGAAATTGAGTCGCTTACAGCAGAACACCCAGAATTAAACGAGAAGCTTCATGCAGATTTTCCTTACAAAAAAGGCGAAGTGCTTTGGGCGATTAGAAATGAAATGGCCGAAACCGTAGAAGATATTTTAAGTAGAAGGCTGAGGATTTTATTTATAGATGCAAGGGCCGCAATGGAAATGAGTAGAACGGTTGCTTCAATTTTAGCAAAAGAGTTACAAGCAGATAAGGATTGGGAAGATAAGCAAGTCGATATTTTTAATAAATTGGCTTCCGGTTATATTTATGAGCCCAACAACAAGAACTAAAAGCGGCTTAAGCCAAAAATAGCTACCCAAATTTTAAATTATGAGCAAATTTATTTTGTCACTCGATCAGGGAACCACAAGTTCGAGGGCGATTATTTTCAACCACGATGGCGAGATTGTAGCCATTGCACAAAAAGAGTTTACGCAGATTTACCCGCATGCAGGTTGGGTTGAACATGATCCGATGGAAATATGGACGACTCAGTTATCGGTTTTGGCCGAAGTGATCGTAAAAGCGGGTTTAGCTGCAAGAGATATTGATTCGATTGGCATAACCAACCAAAGAGAAACCACGGTGGTTTGGGATAAAGAAACCGGAATTCCTGTTTATAACGCCATTGTTTGGCAAGATAGAAGAACATCAGGCTATTGTGATGAGATTAAGGCAAAGGGTCTTTCAAAAAAAATACAGGAGAAAACTGGCTTAATCATCGATTCATATTTCTCGGCTACAAAAGCGAAGTGGATTTTGGATAATGTTGATGGCGCAAGGGAAAAAGCCGAAGCCGGAAAGTTAGCATTCGGCACTATCGATAGTTGGTTAATCTGGAAATTAACAGCAGGAAAGAATCACGTTACAGATGTTACCAATGCTTCGCGAACGATGATTTATAACATTAACACTTTAGAATGGGATGAAGAATTGCTGGAGTTATTCGGCATTCCAAAACAAATGCTTCCGGAAGTAAAATCTTCAAGCGAGGTTTACGGCGAAACCGCCGGAAATATAATTGCCGCCAAAATACCCATCGCTGGTATTGCCGGCGACCAGCAATCGGCGCTTTTTGGACAGATGTGCACGGAGATTGGTATGGTAAAAAATACCTACGGTACAGGTTGTTTCATGTTGATGAACATTGGAGCAAAGCCGAAAATTTCAGCTAACAATTTGCTTACAACAATTGCATGGAAAATTAAAGATGACGTTCAATATGCGTTAGAAGGCAGTATTTTTATTGGCGGCGCAGTTGTGCAATGGCTTCGCGATGAAATGGGATTGATTTCAAAATCGGCTGATGTAGAAACGCTTGCAAAAAAAGTACCCGATACCGAAGGCGTTTACATTGTGCCTGCTTTTGCAGGGCTGGGCGCCCCGCATTGGGACCAGCATGCCCGCGGAACAATTACGGGTTTAACCAGAGGGACAAACAAATCGCACATTGCAAGGGCAGCTTTGGAAAGTATTGCCTACCAAACGATGGATGTTTTAAAGGCCATGGAGGCTGATGCCGGCATAAGTATTGCCGAATTAAGGGTTGATGGTGGTGCGACCGCAAATGATTTGTTAATGCAGTTTCAGGCAGATTTGTTAAAGAGCAAAGTTATACGGCCCGAAGTAACTGAAGTTACGGCAATTGGCGCAGCGTACCTTGCCGGCCTGGCTACCGGCTTTTGGGATAGCATCGACCAAATCCGTTCGCAGTGGAAAATTAACCGAACCTTTTCTGCGGCAGAAGGTATAGATAACACCGAGCGAATTAAAGGATGGAACAGAGCGGTGAAGGCAGCCCGTGTATGTGCTGAAAACTAATGATTAACTTATCCTATTTGGGGCTTAACTAAATATAAAATGACAGAATTTGTTGCAGAATTTATCGGCACAGCGTTGATAATTCTTCTCGGAAACGGCGTTGTTGCCAATGTTGTACTTAAAGGAACTAAAGGAAATGACAGCGGTTGGATAGTAATCACCACCGCCTGGGCGTTGGCCGTTTTCGTTGGCGTTGTAATTGCGGCACCATATAGTGGCGCACACCTTAACCCTGCGGTAACCATTGCGCTTGCAATTACTCAAAAATTTGCCTGGGAAAAAGTTCCTTATTACATACTCGCACAACTATGCGGGGCTATGACTGGCTCCTTTTTGGTGTGGATTATCTATAAAGACCACTTTAATATCACGGATGATAAGGGTTTGAAAGCTGCCCCATTCGCAACTTCGCCAGCTATAAGAAATTTAACATCTAACTTAATTTCAGAAATTATCGGAACATTCGTACTCATTTTTGTAATTTTTTATTTCACAAATGCAGAGATGGGTACAGACAAAACGCCTATTGGTTTGGGCTCTATCGGAGCTTTACCTGTAGCATTTTTAGTTTGGGTAATTGGTTTAGGGCTTGGCGGAACGACGGGTTATGCAATAAATCCGGTGAGAGATTTAGGACCGAGGATTATTCACAGCATCATCCCGATGAAGGGCAAAGGTAGCAGCGATTGGTCTTACGCCTGGGTTCCAATTGTTGGGCCGATTGTAGGCGCAACATTAGCCGCACTACTCTACCTGGCATTAAACTTTAAATATTAAACTCGGTTATATTGATGAGCTAAAGATTTAGGAATAAAAACACATGACTATAAACAAAATGATCTAGTGTTGTAAAATAATACGCACTTGATATTTTTTTACCCAGTCAACATAATCTTGAAACCATTATTTAATACATTTGTTATTAATTAATTCATTCATGTTTGAGCGCATGTTTGGGTTTAGATATGGGATGGGCTTTTAGCCCATCCTTTTTTTTTGCCTCTTAAAGATTATTAAATTCGACTTCAAAATTAAATACTGCTTAGTTGCTGAATTTTAGCAGGTTGTAAATAATTGCAAAAATGTTTTTATTACATTTAGCGGATTAATCATCTCCGGCAGATTATGCAAAACCTATTATTTCTTCACATCCGAAGCTCGCTCTGCCTTTTCCTGCTGCTTATTTTTTCAAAGCAAAGCCTCCTGGCTCAAACAAATAAAACGCTGCTCTTTAAACACCTTACTCAAGAAAATGGTTTAAGCGACCCAACCGTCCGGGCCTTGCATTTGGATAAGGATGGTTTTTTATGGATTGGGACAGAGAACGGCCTCAACCGTTTTGATGGAACAAACTGTATAGCGTATAAGAAGCAATCAGCAAAAAACAACACATCACCCGGAAATTACATCACTAAAATAATTGAAGATAAAGACGGAAGCTTAATCATCGGATCGCAAAGCAACCTTGTTAAATACGATAAAAAAACAGATGCTTTTAGCCTGTATAGATTCAAGCTCGACAAACTCAAACAAAATTATTATTCGTTTCCGTTCTACATTGATAACCAGGATGTCCTATGGGTTTACCTGGCCGGTGAAGTGTATAAGTATCACGCTAAAGCAGATAAACTCGTTAAAATAACAGATTACTCTAATGGTTTTCAGTTTGTGAATAAACCTTTTTATCAGGAACTTAAGCAGTTTATTAGCAGGGGCGTAAAGGGAATTTACATTAACAAAATCCAAGGCGGGAGAGAAATTTCAGCGACTGATTTTTTTATGTCGGCCGAAAAATCGCATGTTGTGAGCCACATCGAAGACGTTTACAGCCAATCAGACTCTACACTTTGGTTAGTCGGTGATAAAGGCTTGATGGAACTGAATCCTAAAACAAAGAATTTCAAAATTTTTGAACTTTTTAATGACAAGAAATTTACGGGTACCGCAGTTGCAAAATATCCGGGCAAACCATGGCTTTTGGTCGGTACGAATGGTAGTGGTTTGTTACTGTTTGATTTATCGGCCAGGAAATTTATCAGGCAGTTTAAACATTCGGCGAGCGACCCGAATAGCATCTCGGCCAATTATATCAGGAGAATTTTAATCGACAAGAAAAATAACCTTTTTTTAAGTGTTGATAAATATGGGTTAGATTATACAAATCTTGACCAGGTTATATTTCCAAGGTATGTTTCTAAAGAAGAAAGTCCTGACAATGACATCACATCTATTCTCAATTATTCTAACCTTGAAGTGTGGTGTGGAACAAAAAGCTCAGGAATTAAGGTTTACACAGCCGACCTTTCCAGATTAGCAAGAACAGAATTAACCGGTATTGGCGTAAATAAGCTGATAAAACTAAAAGACCAAAACGTTCTACTGGAGAGCAACAATGGGGAGTACTATTTATTCACAGCGAAAAATAAGAATTTCAAAAGGCTTACCGTAAGTTTCAGTAACCAGTTTAAGGGGAAAGCAAACGTTCATCAATTTATACAATTTGATAAAGATACTTTACTCGCCGCTACCGAATTTGGTGTCGCAAAGGTGACCATAACCGAAAATGGCTTAATTTTTTTCGACCTGATTAGCGAGGTAAACCGTAGCCTGCCCTGGAACAATGTACAGCAGGTTATAAAACTGACTGACGAAAAATTTCTGGTTCAAACCTACTACACAGCGCTATACCTTTACAGTTTCAAAAACAATAAATTTAGCTACGTTAAAGAAGTTGGCAGAGTTCCCTTTGCAACAAACAGTTGTTTAATGCTGGGAAATGACCTGTTCCTGGCCACAAGTTCGGGCCTTTTAAAGTTTAACGTTGGCGGTAGCCGCACAAAAGAAATAACTTTAATAGATGCCAACTGCTCAAGCCTTGTTGCAGACAAAAACGGTAATCTTTGGGTTGGTACAAATAACGGACTGTATTTTTACGATACCCGTACTCAAAAATCCATAAGGTATACAGTTGCCGATGGTTTACAAAGTATGGTTTTTAATGTTGGTAGTGTTGCAACTTTGCCAAACAATAAAATTGCTGTAGGAGGTTTAAACGGCATTAATATTATCAACCCGGATAATGCAACCCAATTTAAAAGTGGTAGCTGCCCACAAATTGTTTCACTAAA
>Ga0265798_10002781_pt1 | contig 25412 bp, 23 predicted proteins | sample P3T30metagenome_FD_192430 | JGI IMG/M metagenome (GOLD analysis project Ga0265798, IMG submission 192430) | Plant litter microbial communities from East Loma Ridge, Irvine, California - P3 T30 | ecosystem: Environmental > Terrestrial > Plant litter > Unclassified | place: USA: California...
TGGGTCCCCGCCTGCGCGGGGACGACGGCAAACAAAAAAACGGCGGCACGCTCGCACATGCCGCCGCAAAGGGCTTACAACGAAACTACCGATTCAACTCATTTACTGGCCAGCGCCACCGCAGCCGCTGGAGCCGCAACCGCAGCAGCCGGCGCCGCATCCCAGCCGCCCCCCAGCGCGCGGATCAGCGCCACCGTGGTGATCGCGCGGTCGCCGCGCAGCTGGACCGCGGTGCGCTCCACCGACGCCAGGTTGCGCTGGGCGTCCAGCAGCTCCAGGTAGCCGGAGCGGCCGGCGTCGTACAGCTTCTGCGCCAGGTCGGCCGAGCGCCGCGCGGCAGTGAGGGCCTGTTCGATCTCGGCACCCTGCCCCGCCAGCACGCGCAGGCCGGCCAGGTTGTCCTCGACTTCGGCAAAGGCCACCAGCACGCTCTGGCGGTAGCTGCCCACCGCCTCTTCCAGCGCCGCCTCGCTGCGCACCACGTTGCTGCGGTTGCGGCCGCCGTCGATCAGCGGCATCGCCAAGGTCGCACCCAGCAGCCAGGAGCGGCTGCTCCACTTGAACACGTCGCCGAAGGTGCCGGCCACGCCACCGCCGTCCGCACCGATGCTCAGCGCCGGGAACATCGCGGAGCGCGCCACGCCGATGCGGGCATTGGCCGCTTCCATCGCGCGCTGGGCGCCGGCGATATCGGGCCGGCGTTCCAGCAGGCGCGAAGGCAGGCCGGCCGGGATCAGCGGCAGGCTGGCGTTCGCTTCCAGCGGATCGCTGGCGGCGCCGAAGTTCGAGGCCGGCTGGCCCAGCAGCACCGCCAGCGCGTGTTCCGCGGTGGCGCGCTGGCGCTGCAGGCCGATGGCCTCGGCGCGCGCGGTCGAGAGCTCCGTCTTCGCCCGCGACAGGTCGAATTCGCCGATGTCGCCCAGCTCGAAGCGGCGGCCCGTCACGCGTACGCTCTCTTCGCGCAGACGCACGGTCTGGTTCACGGTCGCCAGCTCGGCGTCCAGCGCACGCAGCCTGAAATAGGTCTGGGCGACGTCGGCCTGCAGAGACAGCAGCACCGAGCGGAAGGTCGCCTCGGTAGCAAGCGCATCGCCGCGCGCCGCCGCCACGTTACCCGACACACGGCCGAACAGATCCAGCTCGTAGCTGGCGCTCAGGGACGCGCGGTAGCTGGTGGCCGGGGCGATGGACGTGCCCGGCGCCGCGTTGGCTTCGAGCGGCGACAGCCGCGCACGCTGGGCGCCGACACCGACGCCCACCTGCGGGATGCGGTCGGCTTCGGCGATGCCGGCGATGGCCCGCGCCTGTTTTACACGTGCGGCAGCTACCGACAGGTTCTGGTTGCTGGCCGTGGCCTGGGCGATCAGGCTGTCGAGGCGCGCATCGTGAAACGCCTTCCACCATTCGCCGCGCGGCTGGGCTTCGGCCGGCTGCGCGGTTTTCCAGGTGGTGCCGTCGGCGGCGCTTTGCACGACTTCCGGCGATGCGGCCGGGGCCACCTGCGCCTCCTTGAACGCCGCCGGCGTCGACACGGCCGGCTGCCTGAAAGCCGGCGCCGCGCAGGCGCTCAGCAGCAGGGCCGCCAGCACGGTGGCAAAGCGCGGCGCGAATTTCGCGACCGTCTTCACCACCGGCTGCGCCAGCGTGCGGCGCTGGGGGCGCACCAGCGCCTCATCGAGAGCCCGATCCCAGGCCTGCTCGGCCTGCGGCGTCGGGTGAACCGGGTTGATCATCGTTACACTCATTTCGTTGCTCCTTCGAGGTCGTTACCCAGGCCCGTGACCGGTACGCCATGGATGACGGGTTTGCCAAGGCGCAGCGCCAGGGACCGCAGCAGGACGTAGAACAGCGGCGTCAGGAACAGGCCGAAGAAGGTCACGCCCAGCATCCCCGCAAACACCGCGACACCCATTGCGTGGCGCATCTCGGCGCCGGCGCCGTGCGAGAACACCAGCGGCAGCACACCCATGATGAAAGCGATCGAAGTCATCAGGATCGGACGCAGGCGCAGGCGGCAAGCCTCCAGCGCGGCGGCGACGACGCTGCGGCCATGCTGCTCCAGCTCCACCGCGAATTCCACGATCAGGATCGCGTTCTTCGAGGCCAGGCCGACCAGCACGAACAGCGCGATCTGGGTGAACACGTTGTTGTCGCCGCCGGTCAGCTTCACGCCGAGGAGCGCGCACAGGATCGACATCGGCACGATCAGGATCACGGCCAGCGGCAGGGTCCAGCTCTCGTACTGGGCGGCCAGCACCAGGAACACCAGCAGCACGCACAGCGGGAACACGTAGATCATGGTGTTACCGGCCAGGATGTCCTGGTAGGTGAGATCCGTCCATTCGTAGGCGATCCCCTTCGGCAGCACTTCGCGGGCGATTTCCTCCATCGCGGCCTGGGCCTGGCCCGACGAGACGCCCGGGGCCGGACCGCCGTTCATCTCGGCGGCGACGTAGTTGTTGTAGCGCTGGACGCGGTCCGGGCCATAGGTATCCTTGACCTTCATGATCGAGGACAGCGGGATCATCTCGCCGTTGCCGGAACGGACCTTCAGCTGGGCGATCTGCTCGCGCTGCGAACGGAAAGGCGCATCCGCCTGCACGCGCACCTGGTAGGTGCGGCCGAACTGGTTGAAGTCGTTCACGTACAGCGAGCCGAGGTTGATCTGCAAGGTCTGGTTGATCTCGGCCAGCGACACGCCCAGCTGCTTGGCTTTCACGCGGTCGACGTCGGCGAACAGCTGCGGCACGTTGATCTGGTAGCCCGAGAACACGCCGGCCAGGCGCTTGTCGGCCGCGGCCTTGGCCATGAAGGCCTGCACCGCCTTGTTCAACTCGTCGTAGCCGAGGTTGCCGCGGTCTTCGATCATCATCTTGAAGCCGCCCGTGGTGCCCAGGCCGTTCACCGGCGGCGGCGGCAGCACCATCACGAAGGCATCCTCGATGGCGGCGCCCATGCGCTTGTTGATCTCGGCGGCGATGGCGTCGGCGCTCTGCTCCTTGCCCTTGCGTTCGTCGAAGGGCTTCAGGGTCGTGAACACGATGCCGGCGTTCGGCGCATTGGTGAAGCCGTTAATGGAGAGGCCCGGGAAGGCGACCGAGGATTCCACGCCCGGGATCTGCCTGGCGACGTCCGACATCTTGCGAATCACTTCATCGGTGCGGTCCAGCGAGGCGGCGTCCGGCAGCTGGGCGAAGCCGATCAGGTAAGCCTTGTCCTGTGCCGGCACGAAGCCCGGCGGCACGGCCTTGAACATGAAGATGCCGGCAATGGCGAGCAGCGCGTACACGCCCAGCGAGGCGCTCTTGCGCTTCAGGACGCTCTTCACGCCGCCTTCATAGGCGTGCGAGGAGCGCTGGAAGAAGCGGTTGAAGCCTTTGAAGAAGCGGCCGAACACGGCATCCATGCCGCGGGTCAGCGCATCCTTCTTGGCGCCGTGCGGCTGCAGCAGCACCGCCGACAGCGCCGGGGCCAGGGTCAGCGACAGGAAGGCCGAGATCACGGTCGAAATCGCGATGGTCAGCGCGAACTGGCGGTAGAACTGGCCGGTCAGGCCGGACACGAAAGCGATCGGCACGAACACGGCGCACAGCACCAGGGCGATCGCGATGATCGGACCGGACACCTCTTTCATGGCTTGCACGGTGGCGTCGTGCGGGCTCAGGCCATTCTCGATATTGCGCTCGACGTTCTCCACCACCACAATGGCGTCGTCGACCACGATACCGATCGCCAGCACCAGCCCGAACAGGGACAGCGTGTTGATCGAGAAGCCGAAGGCCAGCATCACGGCGAAGGTACCGACCACCGACACCGGCACCGCCAGCAGCGGAATCACGGAAGCGCGCCAGGTCTGCAGGAACACGATCACGACCAGCGCCACCAGCACCACCGCTTCGATCAGCGTATGGACGACCGAATTGATCGACTCGCGCACGAACTGGGTCGGGTCGTAGACGATGCTGTAGCTCATCCCCTGCGGGAAGTCTTTCGACAGCTCTTCCATCTTGTTGCGCACGTCGGTCGACAGTTGCAGCGCGTTCGCGGTCGGCGACTGGAAGATCGGGATCGCGACGGCCGACTTGTTGTCGAGCAGCGAGCGCAGGGCGTAGGAGTTCGAACCCATCTCCAAGCGCGCCACGTCCTTCAGCAGCGTGGTCGCGCCGTCCTGGCTGGTCTTCACCACGATGTTGCCGAACTCCTCTTCGGACTGCAGGCGGCCCTGGGTGTTCACGGTCAGCTGGAAGTCGGCGCCTTTGGTCGGGCCCTGGCCGACCACGCCGGCCGCGACCTGCACGTTCTGCTCGCGGATCGCGTTCACGACGTCGCTGGCGGTCAGGCCGCGCGCGGCGACCTTCTGCGGATCGAGCCAGACCCGCATCGCGTAGTCGCCCGAACCGAACAGCTGGACGTCGCCCATGCCGGTGATGCGCGCCAGCTGGTCCTTGACATTCAGGGTCGCGTAGTTGCGCAGGTACAGGTCGTCATAGCGGCCGTCCGGCGAGTTCAGGTGCACCACCATCGTGATGTTGGGCGAGCTCTTGACCGTGGTGACGCCGATCTGGCGCACCTCTTCCGGCAGGCGCGGCAGCGCGCGCTGGACGCGGTTCTGCACGGCCGTCTCGGCTTGTTCCACATTGGTGCCGATCTTGAAGGTCACGGTCAGCTGCAGCGCGCCGTCCGAGGTATTCTGCGAGGTCATGTAGAGCATGTCCTCGACGCCGTTGATCTCCTGTTCGATCGGCGTCGCGACCGTCTCCGCGATCACCTTCGGATTCGCACCCGGATACTGGGCGCGCACCACCACGGACGGCGGCACCACTTCCGGGTACTCGGAGATCGGCAGCTGGAAAATCGAGATGAGGCCGGCCACGAAGACGATGACCGACAGCACCGCCGCGAAGATCGGCTTGTCGACAAAAAAGCGTGAGATGTTCATGTTATTGGTTCCTTCTTATTTTGCGTCTGCCATGGCCAGCTGCTTGTCCTTCGCAGCATTGCCGGTACCGAGGTTGGCCACCATCGGCACGGTCTGTGCGGTGATCGGCGAACCCGGACGCACGCGCTGCAGGCCATTGACGACGATCTTCTCGCCCGGCTTCAGGCCGTTCTTCACGACGCGCAGGCCGTCCACCACCGGACCCAGTTTCACTTCGCGGTATTCGGCCTTGCCGTCCTTGCCGACCACGAACACGAACTTGTGGCTCTGGTCGGTGCCGACCGCGCGGTCGCTGATCAGGAGGGCGGGCTTTTCGCTGCCGCCGCCGATCTGCACGCGGGCGAACAGGCCGGGCGCCAGCACGTCGTCGCGGTTGGGCAAGGTGGCGCGCATGCGCACGCTGCCGGCGCGGGTGTCGAGCTGGTTGTCGACGAATTCCAGCTTGCCTTCGTGCGGGAAGCCTTCCTCATTGGCAAGGCCGACCTTCACCGTGACCGGCTGGCCGCTGTGGGCCTGCGAGCGCACGCGCAGGTAGGTGTCTTCGTCGCCGTCGAAGCTGGCGTAGATGCGGTCGGTCGAGACCACGGAAGTCAGCAGGCTGGAGGCGTCGACCAGGTTGCCCAGCGTGATCTCGGCCTTCGAGACGCGGCCGTCAATCGGCGAAACGACCCGGGTGTAAGCGACGTTCAGCTTCGCAGTTTCGGACTGGGCCTGGGCGGCGCGGGCGTTGGCTTCCAGTTCCTTCTGCGCGGAGGCGCTGGCATCGTACTCGCGCTGGGCGATGGCCTTGTCGCCCAGCAGGCGCTCGGCGCGGCTCAGTTCCAGCTTCGCCAGTTCGGCTTTCGCACGGGCGGCCCTGGCGGCGGCGTCGGCGCGCTCGGCCTCGGCCTGGAAGGGACGCGAATCGATCACGAACAGCACCTCACCCTTTTTCACCATGGCGCCGGGCTTGAAGTTGACGGCGGTGATGAAGCCGGACACGCGCGGGCGGATCTCGACGTGTTCGACGGCTTCCAGGCGGCCCGAGAATTCCTGGGTATCCGCGACCGGCTTCTCGACCACCGCCGCAGCCGACACCGGCGGCCCCGCTTGTGCCTGCGGCTGGGCGTCGGCGGCCTTGCCGGTGGCATCCGAGCAGCCGGCGATCAGCGCAGCAACGCCTGCGGCGCCGAGTGCGAGCACGAGTGGACGTGCGACGGTTCGTAATTGATGAATAGCTTTCATGAGTGAGCCCTCCGATCTTGATGACTTATTAATAATTAGGCGAAAGCGGTCCCTTCCGGTCTTGCATGCGGGATGCAGACAGAAACACAGGAAAAGACGGGGCCTCCGTGCCCGAAAGCGGGCACGTTGTTCTGGTTTTGGGTACTTCTAAGCGCTACCGGTTAGACGATCCAGCGGCGCGATCCGTGACGGATCAGCTGCCGGGCGGGGCCTTGTCGGCTTCGAGCCCGGCGATGAAGTTGGCGATTTCATGCAAGGCATGTCCGGTACAGGCACATTCGTTACGGGCGTTCGGTTCCTCGATACGGGCGGGCGCCATCCGCCGCACCGTGGTCTTCACCCCCGCATTGATCAGCTTCGCGCCATAGGCTTCGGCCTCGTCGCGCAGCGGGTCGTCGTCGGCCGACAGGATCAGGGCCGGCGGCAGGTTCTTCAATCGGCTCGACTGCAGCGGCGAGGCGTACGGGTGGCTGCGGTCGGCGGCATGCGGCAGGTAGCCGCGGTAGGCGGCCGCGCATTCGTCGAACACCCTGGCCTTATCGGGGCAGGTCGGCATCTCGCGCATCGAGCAGCTCGACAGGCCGGGGTCCAGCATCGGCATGATCAGGATCTGGCCGGCCAAGGCGGGGCCGCCGCGGTCGCGCGACATCATCGCCGCCACCGCCGCCAGGTTGCCGCCGGCCTCGATGCCGGCCACGATCAGGCGCTTGCCGGTCCAACCGAGCTTGGTCTTGTTCTTCCTGGCCCAGTTGACGACCGCGTGCGCATCCTCGGCCGCCGCCGGGAAAGGTTTGACGGGCGCCAGCGTGTAGGTCGAGGACAGCACCACCGGGTAGCCGCTCGCGTCGGCGAGACGGCGCAGGAAGCCGTCGGCTTCGTCCAGGTCTCCATCGTCGAAGCCGCCGCCGTGGAAGAACACGATCAGGATGTCGCGCTTGCCGTCCACGGCCGCGCGGTACAGGCGTCCCGCCAGCGCGCCGTCGAAACCGGCGACCTCGAGATCCTTCACCACCAGCTCGTGGTCTTCCACAGACTGCTCATTGTTCAGAACGGCCGAATTCATTGCCCCACTCCTTGCTGTACTTCCTGTTGCGCGCCTGTGCTTGCCACTACGTGGAACAGGGCCGAATAACCGGCGGCTTCGCTGGCGGCGGCGTGCGCATAGGCGCCGGTGCCGACCACGCTGCCCATGAGCGCGACGCTCAGTGCCAGCGCAAAGCTTGCAAGGATTCCATCGCGATATTTCATGACCTGCTCCCGTGTGGTGAATATCACTTTTATCAGTGACCGTGCCGACACTATAGACATGAACTAGAATCTGATAAATACCGCAATCCCGAATCCATTATTCAGATCCCTGAACAATCCAAATGAACAATAAGCTGCAAGCCATGGAGGTCTTCGTGCAGGTGGTCGACGCCGGCAGCTTCACGCGCGCGGCCGAAGCCCTGCAACTGCCGAAGGCCACGGTGTCGACCCTGGTGCAGTCGCTGGAGACGGCGCTGTCGGCCAAGCTGCTGCACCGGACCACGCGCCTGGTGACGGTGACCACCGACGGCGCCGCCTATTACGAGCGCTGCGTGCGCATCCTGTCCGACGTGCGCGACGCCGAGGAATCGCTGTCGCGCACGCGCCTCTCGCCGAGCGGACGCCTGCGCGTGGACATGCCGACCGGCCTGGCCAGCGAAGTCCTGATCCCCGCCCTGCCCGCCTTTTTCGAGCGCTATCCGGACATCATGATGGAACTGGGCAGCACCGACCGACCGGTCGACCTGGTCGAGGAAGGCGTCGACTGCGCGATCCGCGGCGGCGAGCTGGTGGACGGCAACCTGATCGCGCGCCGGGTCGGCGTCGTCAACTTCCTGACCGCGGCCTCGCCGGCGTATTTGGAAAAATATGGCGTGCCGCAGCACCCGCGCGACCTCGAGCGCCACCGCTGCGTGAACTATTTTTCGGCCAAGACCGGCAAGATCTACGACTGGGATTTTCGGCGCGGCGAGGAACGCATCGACATCGCCATGCGCGGCGTGATCGCGCTGAACGATTCCAACGCCTACGTGCACGCTGGCCTGGCCGGCCTGGGCGTAATCCAGATGACCGACTACCTGCTGGCCGAACACGTGGCGGCTGGCCGCATGGTGCAGCTGCTGCCCGACTGGACCAGCGATCCGCTGCCGGTGCACGTGGTGTATCCGCAGAACCGCCACCTGTCGGCCAAGGTACGGGTGTTCGTCGAGTGGGTGTCGGAGGTGTTCGCCAACCATCCCTACATGCATGTGCGCGCGGCGCCGCGTCCGCTGCCGCTGGCGGCGATGGAAAGCCTTACCGCAGGGGCGGTCGCAACTGCTACCATGGACGGATAAAAACGAAGGAGACCAAGATGCGCACCATCGACACCCTGCTGGAACAGTACGGCGAAAGCCACCGCAACCCGACCAATGAGCTGATCCATTTCGTGTGCGTGCCGGTGATCGTGTTCACGCTGCTGGGCATCCTGTGGAGCATCCATCCGGCCGTCGCCCTTGCCGCCTGCCTGGCGGCGCTGGTCTACTACTTCAGGCTGTCGCGCCCCTTCGCCTTCGGCATGCTCCTGATGAGCGCCCTGATGCTGGCGGTGCTGGCCCTGATGCCGCCGATGACGGTGCTGCCGCTGTCGATCGCGATTTTTGTGGTGGCCTGGATCGGCCAGTTCATCGGCCACAAGATCGAAGGCAAGAAGCCATCCTTCTTCGACGACCTGCGCTTCCTGCTCATCGGTCCGCTGTTCGTGCTCGGCTTCCTGTACCGCCGTTTGAATGTCGCGTATTAAAAGAGTAGGCTGAAGTTTTAGGAGCACATCATGAAGACTGCCGCCGCCATCCTGGCCCTGGCCGGGCTGCTGGCCGGCTGTGCCACCCCGCCCGAATCGGGCAGCGTGTACAACAGCTACCAGACCATGAACGAACAGGTGGTGCGCATGGGCACCGTGGAATCCGTGCGCAACGTCACCATCGCCAGTCCGGAATCCGGCGTCGGCACCATGTCCGGCGCGGCGCTGGGCGGGCTGGCCGGTTCCGAGGTCGGCGGCGGCAAGGGCGCCATCGCGACCGGCCTCATCGGCGCCGTGGCCGGCGGCCTGATCGGCCAGCGCGTGGAGCGCAATGCCAGCAACCGCGCCGGCTTCGAGATCACCGTCAAGCTCGACAACGGCGAACTGCGCGCCGTCACCCAGCCGGCCGACGAGATGTTCCGCCCCGGCGAGCGCGTGCGCCTGCTGAGCAACGGCTACAATACGCGCGTGACGCACTGACGACACAGGCGGCCCAAGTTTCGGTCTGCTGCCACAATGAAACCCGGAAAGCACGTATACTTTCCGGATGCCATCCTACGTCCTCTTCACCATCGCGTCCCTGATCTGGGGTTCCACCTTCTGGGCCATCACCCTGCAGCTCGGCGAGATCCCGCCCGCCGTCTCGGTCGTCTACCGCTTCGCGCTGGCCTCCGGTGCGCTGTTCATCTGGTGCCTGGCGCGCGGCGACAAATTGCGCCTGCCCTGGCGCGTGCAGAAGTGGACCTTGCTGCAAGGTTTCTTCACCTTCGGCCTGTCGTATGTATGCACCTACAACTCCGAACAGTACGTGGTGTCGGCCCTGGTGGCCGTGCTGTTCGCGCTGATGGTGTTCTGGACGCCGCTGCTGTCGCGCCTCGTGTTCGGCACGCCGATTCCGCGCAAGACCTGGACCGCCGGCGTCGGCGCCATCGCCGGCGTGGTGCTGCTGTTCTGGCATTCGATCCAAAGCGCCCTGCACGACATCAGCAATGGCGGGCAGGGCCACTTCCTGCTGGGCCTCATGCTCGGCATCGGCGCCTCGATCGCCAGCGCGGCCGGCAGCATCGTCGTCGGCAAGGTGCGCGAACAGTCGACCAACCTCATTTTGACCACCGGCTGGTCGATGTTCTGGGGCACCTGCATGGTCGCGCTGTGGTGCGTGGCCAGCGGCCAGTCCTTCATCCTGCCGCACACCACCAGTTACGTGCTGGGCCTGCTGCACCTGGCGATCTTCGGTTCCGTCGTCGCCTTCATCTGCTACTTCACGCTGATCAACCGCATCGGCTCGGCCAAGGCCGTGTACATCGGCGTGATCACGCCGGTGCTGTCGGTGCTCATGTCGATCAAGCTCGAACACTACCGCCCCGGCCCCATCGAATGGCTGGGGATGGCCGTCTGCCTGGGCAGCGTCGCCTGGGCCATGTACACGCCTAAACGCAAGGCACCCACCATCAACCTGACCGATGCGCTCGACGCACCTCTCGAAACACCATGACCACTGAACAGACTTTCACCATCCGCCCCGCCACCCCGGCCGACGTCACGCACATCATGTCGATGATCGTCGAGCTTGCCGTGTTCGAGAAGCTCGAGCACATGGTGGTGGCGACGGAAGACCTGCTGCACGAAGGCCTGTTCGGCGCCAAGCCGTCCTGCGAAGCGATCATCGGCGAGGCCGACGGCGAGGTGGTGACCTTTGCCCTGTTCTTCCACAACTTCTCGACCTTCCTGACCAGGAAGGGCCTGTACCTGGAAGACCTGTACGTGCGTCAGGTGCACCGTGGCAAGGGCTACGGCAGCCGCATGCTGAAGCACCTGGCGCGCATCGCCGTCGAGCGCCAGTGCGGCCGCTTCGAGTGGTCGGTGCTGGACTGGAATACGCCTGCGATCAATTTCTACAAGTCCATGGGTGCGGAGATCCTGCCGGACTGGCGCATCTGCCGCGTGACCGGCGAGCCTTTGAGCGCGCTGGCTGCCTCGTAAAAGAAAAAACCCACGGGGCCGTGAGGCGCCGTGGGTGAACCCAATTAGATGGGAGGGGAGACTTGAATCCAACGGTTTCAATATACGTCCCGGCCAACTGCTTGGGGCTGTCCTTTACAAATGCTTACCTCGGCTTAACGGAAGCTTAAGTAGCTCTTACAAACAGGAGCGCAGCATGGTCATCGACCCCAGCCACACCTATGTCAGTCTCGTTCGCGACGGCAGCGCCCAGCAGTTGCCCGGCGGCGAGGCGTTCTGGTCCTTGCCCGACGCCGACCTGGCTGCGCGCGGCGAGAACTGGATGTTGCTCGAGTTCGCGTGCGCCAGCGATTGGGAAACGTGGGAGATGCACCCGCACGGCGATGAGTTCATCTACCTGCTGTCCGGCGACGTGACGCTGCAACTGGACGACGGAAATGCGGTGACGAGCGTGCCTGTACAAGGACGCGGCGCCGTCATCGTCCCGCGCGGCGTATGGCACACCGCCAAAGTGCATGCGCCGAGCCGTATGCTGTTCGCGACCCTGGGGAAAGAAACCCGGCATCGGCCCGTTTGATGCGTTGAACAGTACTGCCGCGCTCGATTGAGTGATCACAAATGCAATGGTCTGGCATGTTCGACAATGTGGCCTCAAGACGAGGACACGGACATGAAACTGCTTTTCCAGCCGATTACAAGGATCATCTACAGGGCCTGGCTGCGCTCGCGGCTCGACAACTACACGCGCAGCCTGCACAACATCGCGGCGCAGCGCGAGAACGATTTCCACGCCGAGCGCATCCTGCACCGCGCGATTTCCGCAACCCGTTCCAAACTGCAATCCCTATAAACGCCGACGTGCGATTGCACGCTCGGCCAGCTCGAAGCCGGCCTGCGTCAGCAAGGCCAGCAGCGCAGCAGGAATCGCCCCCGCCAGCAGCATGTCGTTGTCGTTCAGGGCCAGCCCGGTGGTGATGCGTTCGCCGAAGCCGCCGGCACCGATGAAGGCGGCGATCGTCGCCGTTCCCACGCTCATCACGGCGGCGGTCTTCACGCCGGCCAGGATCACCGGCGCCGCCAGCGGCAGTTCGACCTTCAGCAAAGTCTGGCGGCGGCTCAGGCCCAGCGCCAGCGCGGCATTGCGCAGGCCGGGCGGCACGTGCAACAGCCCGGTGCAGGTATTGCGCACGATGGGCAGCAAGGCATAGGCGCACAGCGCCACCAGTGCCGGCACCATGCCGATGCGGCCCAGCAGCGGGATCAGGATCGCCAGCAGGGCCAGCGAAGGCACGGTCTGCAGCATGCCCGCGACGGCCAGCACCGGCTGGCGCAGGCGCGGCGCCAGCACGGCCAGCACGCCCAGCGGCACGCCGGCCACGCAGCCGAGCAGCACGGCGCTCAAGACCAGCAGCAGGTGCTGGCGCGCCAGCTGGGTAAAGCCGTTGCCGAAGGTCTTGGCGAACAGGCCGTCGCGCTGCCTGTCCGGCTGCGTGCTGCCGCCCGCCAGCCAGTCGTGCGCAACGGCCGCGAAAGGCCTGCGCTCCAGCTCCGCCTGCGCATTCATCGCAATCATCGCATCGGTCGCGATGCGGCCTTCGAGCCCCTGCAGCGCGCGCCAGGCTTTCGGTGCGCGCTGCGGCAGGTCCAGCCGGTACAGCAGCACGGCGTCGTAGCGCGGGAAGTAGTGCTTGTCGTCGTCCAGCACGCGCAGGCCGTACTGGCGAATCCTGGCATCGGTGGTGTAAATGTCGATGACGTCGACCTGCTTCTGCTGCAGGGCTTCGTAGGCGATGCCGTGGTCGATCCCGCGCGGCGTCTGCGGCAGGCCGTAGCGCGCGGCCAGGCCCGGCCAGCCGTCGCCGCGGCCGATGAATTCGTGGGTCAGCCCCAGCTTGAGTGAAGGTTGCTGCGCCAGTCCGGACAGGGTCTTGAACCCGGCATCGCCGCGCATGGCCAGCGCGTAGCCGTTCGAAAAGCCCAGCGGCACGCCGACGCCCAGGCCCAGCGGCCGCAGGGCTGCGCGCATCGCCTCGATCGAGGTCGGCCCTGGGTTCTTGAGGATCTCGAGGTCGATGGTGCCCAGGTATTCCGGGTACACGTCGATGGCCCCGGAGCGCAGCGCAGCCAGTACGATGGCGGTGTTGCCCAGGCCCTGGCGATGCTCGGCACGGGCCACGGGGGCGGCCGTCTGCGTCAGGATCTCGCCGAGGATATAGGACTCGGTGAAGCGCTTGGAGCCGACCTTCAGCAGCTCGTCGGCCGAGGCGCTGCCGGCAATGCAGCAGAAGAACCAGACGAATACGGCAAACCTGAACATACTCCTCCATGTCGTGATGCCGGCGGATGCGCCATCCCGGCCACGAGCATGATAGCCGGGATTAAAGAGGCAGGCTTACACGCGGCTCTCTGGGCACGCCGCCGTTGACGACCAGGCGGCAAGGATTCGCGCCGATCGCATACGCCAGGTCGGCCGGACGCGCGATGTCCCACAGCGCGAAATCGGCGCGCCTGCCGGCTTCGATGCTGCCGACATCCAAGCGGCCCAGTGCGCGCGCCGCGTTGGCGGTGACGCCGCGCAGCGCTTCCAGCGGCGTCATGCGCCACAAGGTGCAGGCCATGTTCATCGCCAGCAGCAGCGATGTCATCGGCGAGGTGCCGGGATTGCAGTCGGTCGCCACCGCCAGCGGCACGCCCGCCTCTCGCAGCAGCGCCAGGGGCGGCATCGTCGTCTCGCGCAGGAAGTAATAGGCGCCGGGCAGCAGCACCGCCACCGTGCCGGCGCGCGCCATGGCGGCGGCACCTGCCGGCGACAGGTATTCCAGGTGGTCGGCCGACAGGCCGCCGTAGTCCGCCACCAGCGCCGCCCCGCCCTGGTCGGACAGCTGCTCGGCGTGCAGCTTGACCGGCAGCTGGAACTGGCGCGCCGCCTCGAACACCTGCGCGGTCTGCGCATGCGTGAAGCCGATCTTCTCGCAGAAGGCGTCGACCGCATCGACCAGGCCCTCTTGCGCCAGCGCCGGCAGCATGCGTTCGCAAATCTCGACGATGTACTCGTCGGCGCGGCCGGCGAACTCCGGCGGCAGCGCGTGCGCACCGAGGAAGGTGGTCGCCACGTTCACCGGGAAGACCTCGCCCACGCGCCGCGCCACGCGCAGCATCTTCGCTTCGGAGGCGAGATCGAGGCCGTAGCCGGACTTGATCTCGAGCGTGGTCACGCCCTCGGCCAGCAGGGCCGCGATGCGCGGGGCGCTCTGGCGCAGCAGTTCTTCTTCGCCGGCGGCGCGGGTCGCCCGTACGGTCGACATGATGCCGCCGCCCTGGCGCGCGATGTCCTCGTAGCTGGCGCCGTTCAGGCGCGCTTCCCATTCGTCGCTGCGATTGCCGGCGTGGACGATGTGGGTATGGCAGTCGACCAGGCCGGGCGTGAGCCACAGGCCGCCGCAATCGTGTTCGCGCGCCGCCGGCGGTGCGTCCCTGCGCGGTCCGGCCCAGACGATGCAGCCGTCGCGCACCGCCACCGCGCCGTCGTCGACGATGCCGTAGCCCTCATTGCCATCGCCATCGCCATCGGCCATGGTCGCCAGGCGCGCGTTGGCAAATAAAACGTCGGCGCGCTCACTCATAGTGGCCGTCGTCCTCTTCCAGGTCTTCCTCGCTGTCGTAGTAATGGATGTCGGCGATGAAGATCGTGCCCTGCCCCGCCTGCAGCGTCCAGGTCGTGCCCTGGTCGAGCAGAACGGCGTCGAAGCGGACCATGCTGATGCGCTGCTCGTCGTTGCAGATTTCGAGGGCGTCGCCTTCGGCCAGGAACAGCACCGTGACGGGCGCGCGCGCGACGAAGCGCGACTCGCCGCTCAGTGCGCGGCGGCCGAACTGGTGGTAGCAGCGGTCCGTGCGCGTCATCACGTTGAAGTCGGTGCTGGCGCCGCGATTGAGCTTGGCCATCACGCGCGATTCGCCGTCGAAGACCGCGACCGGGTCCGCTTTCGACAGCAGCGTGGCCTCGCCGTCGATCTCGAGCGTCATGCCATGGCCGTCGACCAGGGCCAGCGTGCGCTCGACGCCGGGGAATTCCGAGAACGCGCCGTCCTCGGCAATCGTCGCCAGGCTGATGCGCCAGTCGAAGTCCTCGAAGCCGGCGTCCGGCGGGAACACGGCGATCTGCGTCGTGCTGCCGCCGCCGTTTTTCCAGGGCACCGGGCTCAGGCCGGCGTAAGGGATAAGCATCGTCATGGGCACCTCCTATCACATGCTGCGCAAGGCGCGCACGGCCTGAGTATATCGCCGTGCGATCCCATCCTGGTCGATGTGGCGGCCATCACGTACTACCCACTGTCCGCCGGCCAGCACGTCGCGCACCAGGTTGTCGTTACCGCAGAACAGGAAGCGGCCCAGGACCTCGTCGGCTTCGAGGCCGTCAAGGTTCGGATGCGCACTGTCCAGCACCAGCAGATCGGCGCGCCGTCCCGCCGCCAGGCTGCCGACCGCACGTCCGGACGCCTGGGCGCCGCCGCGCAGGGCCTGCCGCCACAAATAGGTGCCGACGTCGCGGCACGCTTCGTCTACGGCGACGTTGCGCTGCTGCCGCGACAGGCGCTGGCCGTACTCGAGCCAGCGCAGTTCTTCGACTGGGCTCTGCGACACGTGGCTGTCGCTGCCGATGCCGAACACGCCGCCGGCGGCGATGTAGGGCGTGAGCGGGAACAGGCCGTCGCCCAGGTTGGCCTCGGTGGTCGGGCACAGGCCGGCGACCGCGCCGCTGGCCGCCAGCGCGGCCGTCTCGCTGTCGGACAGATGGGTCGCGTGCACCAGGCACCAGCGCGCATCGACCTCGACCGCGTTCATCAGGTAGTCGACCGGACGCATGGCAGTCGCTTCCAGACATTGCTGCACTTCCAGCTGCTGCTCGGCGATGTGGATGTGCAGCGGCCTCCCGGCCGGCATGCCGGCTACCAGCTCGCGCAGCTGGCCGCTGGACGCCGCGCGCAGCGAGTGCGGCGCGGCCCCGACTTCCAGCTGCGGCCCGCGCAGGCTTTCCAGTTTGTCGACGATGCGCAGCACCAGTTCCGGGTCGGTGCGGAAGCGCCGTTGTGCCGGTTTCAAGGGCTGTTCGCCGAAGCCCGCATAGCTGTACATGACCGGCAGCAGGGTCAGGCCGATGCCGGACTGGCGCGCAGCCTCGGCGATGCGCAGCGCGGTCTCGGCCGGGTTGGCATACAGCTCGCCGTCGGGGTCGCGCTGCACGTAATGGAATTCGCAGATGCCGGTGTAGCCGTGGCGCAGGCACTCCACGTGCAGCTGGGCGGCCACCGCCTCCATCTGCTCGGGCGTGATATGGCCCGCGAAGCGGTACATCAGTTCGCGCCAGGTCCAGAAGCTGTCCTGCGTGTCGCCCGCCTTTTCCACCAGGCCGGCCATGGCGCGCTGGAAGGCGTGCGAGTGCAGGTTGCTCATGCCGGGCAGGACGTAGTCTGCGCGTTCGACACCGGCGGGGGCCTCGGCGCCGGCACGCACGCCGCTCAGGTCGCCGCGTTCGTCCCATTCCAGCAGCACGTCGGCGCGCCAGCCTTCGGGCAGCAGCGCGTGCCGTGCGAACAAGATGTTCATGTGCGCACCCACTCCACCGCGGCGCCGAGCAGCTCGCGCAGCAGCGGCTGCACCTGGCCGGCGAGGTCCGGGCGGTAGTCGAAGGGCGCAGCCTCGTTCATGTACAGGCACTGCGCCATCTCGAGCTGGATCGCGTGCACGTTTGCGGCCGGGTTGCCGTAGAAGCGCGTGATGTGGCCGCCCTTGAAGCGGCCGTTGAAGATGAAAGAGAACTGGTCCTGGGCCTGGGCCAGCTTGATCATCGCGCCTTCCAGGCCCAGCGAACAGGACTTGCGGTCGGCGGTGCCGAAATTCAGGTCCGGCAGGCGGCCTTCGAAGAAGCGCGGCACCTGGGAGGCGATCGAATGCGCGTCCCACAGCACCACCTTGCCGTGCAGGGCCAGCAGGCGTTCGAGTTCCGCGCGCAGCTGTTCGTGATAAGGCCGCCAGTACAGGTCCAGGCGGTGCCGGATTTCGGCCTCATCCGGCTCCATGCCTTCGCGGTACAGGCGCTCGCGGCCGAAGGTGTCGACCGGGCACAGGCCGGTCGTATCCTGGCCGGGATACAGGTTGGTGTTCTCGGGAGGACGGTTCAGGTCGATCAGGTAGCGCGACCAGCGCGCCGACAGTACCGATGCCCCCATCTCCTGGGCGAAGCCATACAGCTCGGTGAGGTGCCAGTCGGTGTCGGCACGCGCCGCCGCGCAGGGCATCAGGCGCGCGGCCACGTCGTCGGGAATGTCGGTGCCCACGTGGGGCATCGATACCAGCAGCGGCAGATGGCCCGCCTTGAACCTGAAATCCATTCTGTCTCCCTTGTGTGCTTACGGATGCAGGGCGGCGAACAGTTCCCGGCACGTGGCGGACAGCTCGCCGTTCATCACCATCTTCTTTGCCGCCTCGATGTCGGGCGCGAAGAAGCGGTCTTCGTCGAAGGCCGCCACGCGCTCGCGCAGCTGGGCGTGCACGTGCTCCAGGTGATCCGAGCTGGTCAGCGGGCGGTGGAATTCGATCCCCTGCGCCGCCGCCAGCAGTTCGATGCCGACGATGACACCCGTATTGTGCGCCATCTGGTCGAGACGGCGCGCCGCGAAGGTCGCCATACTGACGTGGTCTTCCTGGTTGGCCGAGGTCGGCAGGCTGTCGACGCTGGCCGGATGCGCCAGCGATTTATTCTCCGAAGCCAGCGCGGCGGCGGTCACGTGGGCGATCATGAAGCCCGAGTTCACGCCCGGCTCCCTGACCAGGAAGGGCGGCAGCCCGGACAGCGTGGCATCGATCAGCAGCGCGATGCGGCGCTCGGCCAGCGCGCCGATCTCGGCGATGGCCAGGGCCAGGGTGTCGGCCGCGAAGGCGACGGGCTCGGCGTGGAAGTTACCACCCGAGACGATCGTGGCGCCGCCTGTGGCATCCGCATCCACATCCGGGAAGATCAGGGGGTTGTCGGTCACGGCGTTCGATTCGATCAGCAGGGTGCGGCCGGCATTCGCAATCAGGTCCATCACGGCGCCCATCACCTGCGGTTGGCAGCGCAGGCTGTAGGGGTCCTGCACGCGCTCGTCGCCGACCAGGTGCGAAGCGCGGATCGCGCTGCCCGCCACCAGTTCGCGGTAGATCTTCGCCGCCGCGATCTGGCCCGGCTGGCCGCGCACCGCGTGCACGCGCGGGTCGAAAGGCGCGTCGCTGCCGCGCGCGGCGTCCAGCGACAGCGCGCCCGTCACCATCGCGCCTTCCAGCAGGCGCTCGGCCATGAACAGGCCGTGCAGGGCCAGCGCGGTCGAGACCTGGGTGCCGTTGATCAGGGCCAGGCCCTCCTTCGCCGCCAGCGTCACCGGCTCGATGCCGGCTGCCGCCAAGGCGTCCGCCGCATCCATGATCTCGCCCTTCATGCGCACCGGGCCGATGCCCAGCATCGCCAGGGTCATGTGGGCCAGCGGCGCCAGGTCGCCGGACGCGCCGACCGAGCCCTGGGCCGGAATCGCGGGCATGATGCCGGCGTTGTACAGGGCGATGAGCGTATCGACGATCAGCGGGCGCACGCCGGAGAAGCCGCGCGCCAGGCTGCCGATCTTGGTCAGCAGGATCAAGCGCACGACGTGGTCCGGCAGCAGCTCGCCGGTGCCGACCGCATGCGACAGGATCAGGTTCTGCTGCAGCTGTTCGAGCTGGGCCTGCGGGATGTGGCGCTTGGCCAGGATGCCGAAGCCCGTGTTGATGCCGTAGGCCGGATCGCCCTTGGCGACGATGGCCTGCACGGTGGCGGCCGAGGCTTCGATGGCCTCGTAGGCTGCGGGCACCAGCGTGATGCGGCCGGCGGATTGCCAGACGGCGCGCAGGTCGTTCAGGGTCAGGGCGCCGGGTTCGAGAGTCAGGTGATGGTTCATGGTGCGCATGTGCTGCTTACTTGATCATGGGGAGTTTCAGACCGAAGCGCCTGGCGGCTTCGATCGCGAGTTCATAGCCGGCGTCGGCGTGGCGCATGACGCCGGAGGCGCAGTCGTTGACCAGCACGCGGGCCAGGCGTTTATCCGCGGCCTCGGTGCCGTCGGCAACGATCACCACGCCGGAATGCTGGGAGTAGCCCATGCCGACGCCGCCGCCGTGGTGCAGCGAGACCCAGGTCGCGCCGCCGGCCGTGTTCAGCATGGCGTTCAGCAGCGGCCAGTCGGAGACGGCGTCGGTGCCGTCGCGCATGGCTTCGGTTTCGCGGTTCGGGCTGGCGACCGAGCCGGTATCGAGGTGGTCGCGGCCGATCACGATCGGCGCCTTCAGCTCGCCGTTTCTCACCATATCGTTGAAGGCCAGGCCGGCGATGTGGCGCTCGCCCAGGCCCAGCCAGCAGATGCGCGCCGGCAGGCCCTGGAAGGCGATACGTTCGCGCGCCATGTCGAGCCAGCGGTGCACGCGCGCGTGCTGCGGGAACAGTTCCTTTATTTTCGCGTCGGTCTTGTAGATGTCTTCCGGGTCGCCGGACAACGCCACCCAGCGGAAGGGACCGCGGCCTTCGCAGAACTGCGGGCGGATATAGGCCGGCACGAAGCCCGGGAAATCGAAGGCGTTTTGCACGCCCTCGTCGAAGGCGACCTGGCGGATGTTGTTGCCGTAGTCTACCGCTTTCGCACCCAGCGCCTGGAAATCGAGGATGGCCTGGACGTGGGCGGCTGCCGATTGCGCTGCGGCCTGCTTCAGGCTTGCATGCTGCGACGGATCCTGCTGCGCCGCCTTCCACTGCTCGACGGTCCAGCCGCGCGGCAGGTAGCCGTTGATCAGGTCGTGGGCCGAGGTCTGGTCGGTGACCAGGTCCGGCACCAGGCCGCCCTCCTTTGCGCGGCGGACGAGTTCGGGCAGCACGTCGGCGGCATTGCCGAGCAGGCCGATCGAGACCGCTTCTTTTTTATCCTTGTGCTGGCGGATCATGGCCAGCGCTTCATCGATGCTGAACGCCTGCCTGTCCAGGTAGCGGGTGCGCAGGCGGAAGTCGATGCTGGTCTGCTGGCACTCGACGGTCAAGGACACCGCGCCGGCGAAGGTCGCGGCCAGCGGCTGCGCGCCGCCCATGCCGCCCAGGCCCGCGGTCAGGATCCAGCGGCCCGCCATGTCACCGCCGAAGTGCTGGCGCCCTGCTTCCGCAAAGGTTTCGTAGGTGCCCTGCACGATGCCCTGGGTGCCGATGTAGATCCAGCTGCCGGCCGTCATCTGGCCGTACATGAACAGGCCCTTGCGATCGAGCTCGTTGAAGTGCTCCCAGTTGGCCCACTTCGGCACCAGGTTCGAGTTCGCCAGCAGCACGCGCGGCGCGTCGGCGTGGGTCTGGAACACGCCGACCGGCTTGCCGGACTGGATGAGCAGGGTCTGGTCGTCCTCGAGTTCGCGCAGGGAGGCGAGAATCTGGTCGAAGCAGGCCCAGTCGCGCGCGGCACGGCCGATGCCGCCGTAGACGACGAGGCGCTGCGGGTTTTCCGCGACCTCGGCATCCAGGTTGTTCTGCAGCATGCGGTAGGCCGCTTCGGTCAGCCAGCTCTTGCAGGCGAGCTGGCTGCCGCGCGGGGCGCGGATGTCGCGGGTCGGATCAAAACGCGGGTCTAGGTCAGGCACAAACATCGGCGAAGCGTTGGTCATGGCAGGCTCCTTGGGATTTCAGGAAAGTCTAGGTTGTCTATACAACCTCGTCAAGCCCCTACGCTTCGCCTTGTTGTTACTTCTTCTGGTAGACCTGGCGCCCGGCCACCCAGGTTTCCAGCACGGTGGTCTTGTAGATGTCGTAGGGCGACATCTTGAACAGGTCGCGGTCGATGACGATGAAGTCGGCGTATTTGCCGGCTTCGAGCGAGCCTAGCGCCTTTTCCTGGTGACCGGCATACGCTGCATCAAGCGTGAAGCAGCGGAAGGCTTCCTTCAGCGACATCTCCTGCTCCGGATACCAGCCGGCGATCGGCTGGCCGGTGTGGTCCTGGCGGGTGACGGCGGCGTGGATGCCGAAGAAAGGATTCGGCGCCTCGACCGGGAAGTCGGAACCGCAGGCGATGCGCGAGCCTTGCTGCAGGAAGCTGCGCCATGCGTAGGCGCCCTTCATGCGATCGGCACCGATGCGGGTTTCGGCCATGTTCTTGTCCGAGGTCGCGTGGGTCGGCTGCATCGACGGGATGATGCCGATGCTCTTGAAGCGCGGGATGTCGTTCAGGGTCACGACCTGGGCGTGCTCGATGCGATGGCGCTTGTCAGCGGCTTTATTGGCCGGGATCTCCTTGGCGAAGGTGTCGAGGATCTGCTTGTTGCCGGCGTCGCCGATCGCGTGCACGTTCACCTGGTAGCCCTTCTTGATGGCCTTGGTGATCATCGCGTCGATTTCTTTATTCGTGTGGAACAGCAGGCCGTGCGAATGGGGATCGTCGCTGTAGGGCGCCAGCAGGGCCGCACCGCGGCTGCCCAGGGCGCCGTCGGCATACAGTTTTACGGCGCGCAGCGCGTACATGTCCTGGCCGTAGCTCATCAAGGGGCCATTTTTTGCCAACTGGTCAAAATCCGGGCCGGTGCCGCCGATCATCGCGTAGATGCGCGCCGTCAGCTTGCCGTGGTCGGCGTAATCGCGATACAGCTTGTCCTGGGCGACGGTGATGCCGGCGTCGTGGGCGCTGGTCAGGCCGACGCTGGCCATGTTTTCCAGCGCACGGTCGAGCATGACGCGGCCTTCCTGCTCGCTCTGCTGCGGCAGTACCTTGGTGACCAGCTGCTGCGCCGCATCGACCAGCACGCCGGTGGCGACGCCGTTCTCGTCGCGCACGATCTTGCCGCCCACCGGGTCCGGAGTCGCATTCGTGATGCCAGCCAGCGCCAGCACGCGGCTGTTGGCCCAGCCGGCGTGGCCGTCGACGCGCTCTAGCCAGACCGGACGGTCGGCGACGGCGCTATCGAGTTCCTTCGCGGTCGGGAAGCGGCCCAGCTTCCAGATCTCCTGGTTCCAGCCGCGCCCGCGCAGCCAGGCCTGCTGCGGATTGGCGCGCGCGTAGTCGGCGATCGACTTCAGCGCGCCCTCCAGCGAGGTGGACGTCGACAGATCGAGCTGGGTCAGCATCGCGCCCAGTCCGAACACGTGGCCGTGCGCATCGATCAGGCCGGGCAGCACGGTGCGCCCGCCAATGTCGACGTGCTTCGCGTTCGGCGCCCTGGCCGCCACGTCCTTCGCCGCGCCCACTGCGATGATCCTGCCCTTGTCGTCGAAGGCCATGGACGCGAACTGGATCACGTCGCCTTTGGCGTTGAGCGTGTAGCCGTTGGCGTTGTCGATCACGGTGTCGGCATGGGCGGCGAAGGCGCCGGCGGCGGCCAGGGCAAACAGGGAACATTGCAGGGGTAGCTGACGCAGACGCATCGAAGGTTTCTCCATTCTTGGGGTGGCGAATCGCTGGGTGCGATTCGAAAGCAAGAATGGAGTGTATAGAAATCCAGGCAATGGTCAATCGATCATGCCCGATGCCCAGGCCTTGCCGTTCAGGCGTCCAGCTCCGCACCCACGCGCTCCCAGTCGATGCCGTTCATTCGCCGCTCTCCCGCTCGAGCAGCGCCCGCTTGCGCTCCACTCCCCACCGGTACCCCGAAATCGACCCATCGTTGCGCACCACGCGGTGGCAGGGCACGGCGATCGCCACCGGATTGGCGGCGCAGGCGCCGGCCACCGCGCGCGCGCCCTGCGGCATGCCGAGCCGGGCGGCCAGTTCCGCATAGCCCACGGTGCGGCCGGCGGGAATGCTGCGCAGCGCCTGCCACACGCGCTGCTGGAAGGCCGTGCCGCGCAGGTCCAGCGGCAGGTCCAGGCCGATGCGCGGCGCCTCGACGAAGGCCACCACCTGCGCCACCGTCGCTTCGAAGCCGGCTTCGGCGCCGACCAGTTCCGCTTTCGGGAAGCGGTCCTGCAGGTCGCGCACCAGCGCATCCGGATCGTCGCCGAGCAGGATCGAGCAGATGCCTTTATCGGTTGCAGCCACCAGCAGGGCGCCCAGCGAGCACGCCGCCACCGCAAAGCGGATCGTTTCGCCGCCGCCGCCGTCCCGGTAGCGCAAAGGCGTCATGCCCAGCACGGCCGGCGAAGCCGCATAAAAACGGCCGCTGGAGTTGAAGCCGGCATCGTAGGCCGCGGCCGTGACGCTGGGGGCCTGCGCCAGGCCCTGCTTCAGACGCTCGGCGCGGCGCGCCGCCGCATAGGCTTTCGGCGTGATGCCGGTATGCGCCTTGAACACGCGATGAAAATGGAAGCGGCTCATGCCGCAGGCCTGGGCCAGCGTCTCGAGATCCGGTTCGTCGAGGGCAGCGTCGATCAGCCTGCACGCCTGCGCCACGGCAGCCGCCTGGCGCTCGGCCAGCGGCGGCTGGTCCGGCTTGCAGCGCAGGCAGGGCCGGAAGCCGGCGCGTTCCGCGTCGAGCCGGGTCGCGTGAAAGGCGACGTTCACACGGCGCGCCCCGCGCGACGGGCACGAGGGCCGGCAGTACACGCCTGTGCTGCGCACCGAGTAATAAAAGAGACCGTCGGCCTCGCGCGCACGCGCTTGCACGGCGGCCCAGCGCTCGTCGTCGGTCCTGAAAGCCGGCTTGTCCATGGTAGTCTCCCTGTGCCACATATCGAATACGGCCATGCTAGCGGCCACGCGCACGCGCGTCATCCCGGCGCTTGCTTTCGAATTGGCTGTACCGGACAATCGCTCTCCGGACCGCCACCCGCCGCGGTCCGCCATCGTAAAGCAGGAGAACCAGCTTGGAACAGCACAGCGAACAGGACGCCACCCCGATTTTTCAGCGCATCAAGGATTACCTGGTCGGCGAGATCGCCTCCGGGCGCTGGAAGGAAGGCGACCTGGTGCCGTCCGAGCAGGCGCTGGTGCGCCAGTTCGGCGTCTCGCGCATGACCGTCAACCGCGCCGTGCGCGAGCTGACCGCCGAACAGGTGCTGACGCGGCGCCAGGGCGCGGGCACCTTCGTCGCGCCGCAAAAATACCAGGCGACGCTGGTCGAGATCCGCAACATCGCCGACGAAGTCCGTGCGCGCGGCCATGCCCACACCAGCCGCCCGCTGCTGCTGGAAGAGACGCCTGCCGCCGAGGCGCTGGCCCTGCAGTTCGCGCTGGCGCCGGGGGCGCCGCTGTTCCACTCGGTGATCGTGCACCACGAGAACGGCCAGGCGATCCAGGTCGAGGACCGCTGGGTCAACCCGGCCTGCGCGCCGGCCTACCTGCAACAGGACTATACCCTCGTCACCCCGAACGAACACCTGATGGCGGCCGCACCGCTGCAGGATGCCACTTACAGTATCGAGGCCTTGCCGGCGCCGCGCGAAGTCGCCGAGATGCTGGCCATCGCACCCGGCAGCGCCTGCCTGGTGTTGCGGCGCCGCACCACCTCTCAGGGCCGGGTGGCGACGGTGGCGACCATGTGGCATCCGGGCCATCTGTACAAGTTCACCGGCGCCTTGTGAAGCACCGCATTACAGGGCGTGGATGCGGTGCGTGCTAACGTGTTAAGATTTTGTACAAAGCTTGCGAACACGTTTCAGGAAAATCGGTTATTATTCCCGCTAACCCCCGCCTGACACCTCCTTGCAGCTCTTCCACTATTGAATATTGCACACAGTGTCTCCACCATTGTGCGTGCAGGCGTTAATTGACCTACCTCTCACTGAGGAAAACATGAGCGAAAACATCAAACACATCAGCGATGCATCTTTCGAAACCGACGTGCTGAAGTCCGAGCGCCCGGTCCTGGTCGACTTCTGGGCCGAGTGGTGCGGTCCCTGCAAGATGATCGCCCCGATCCTGGAAGAAGTCGCCAAAGAATACGACGGCAAGATCCAGATCGCGAAGATGGACGTCGATGCGAACCAGGCCGTGCCGGCCAAGTTCGGCATCCGTGGCATCCCGACCCTGATCCTGTTCAAGAACGGCGTCGCAGCCGCGCAAAAGGTCGGTGCAATGGCAAAAGGCCAACTGACTGCTTTCATCGATAGCAACATCTGATACCATAGCCGGCGGCAGCGCGCCCGCGTTGCCGCCATCCCGGGAAGCCATCGACCTCGATGTCTTCTCTTGTTTAACCCACGTAGTTCCCTCCCCTACCTTTACTTTCCCGTCACGGGACACCCGACACATGCACTTATCTGAACTGAAGGCAATGCACGTCTCCGCCCTTCTGGAGATGGCGATCAGCCTCGATATCGACAACGCAGCCCGCCTGCGCAAACAAGAACTGATGTTCGCGATTCTCAAGAAGCGCGCGAAACAAGGCGAACAGATTTTCGGCGATGGCGCGCTCGAAGTGCTGCCTGACGGTTTCGGTTTCCTGCGTTCGCCGGATGCGAGCTACATGGCCTCGACCGACGACATCTATATCTCGCCGTCGCAGATCCGC
>Ga0265798_10002783_pt1 | contig 25400 bp, 40 predicted proteins | sample P3T30metagenome_FD_192430 | JGI IMG/M metagenome (GOLD analysis project Ga0265798, IMG submission 192430) | Plant litter microbial communities from East Loma Ridge, Irvine, California - P3 T30 | ecosystem: Environmental > Terrestrial > Plant litter > Unclassified | place: USA: California...
AGGCGGAATACCTTTGCTCTTCGGAATCGCCAATCGTCTTCAACTAATCAGCTCCAACCTTTTACTGGGCGCGTTAGCAACCGGGAATACCAATGTTGATGCGGGGTATATTGAATGGGATCCAGATACTGAGCCAATGGGCAGCATCACGTGGGAGCCTGACACTCTCAGCGGTCTCGGGCATACCTTACAAATTGTTCAGGACTCACTGCTTCTTATGTTCTTTCACGAAGCAGCGCACGCCTGCGCAGGCCACCCGTACATGTACGGAAAGCACCAATATTCTCTAATAGCGGACCAATACCGCAAGGCGGTTGAAGCGGAGGCAGACTGGGGCGCTGGTCAGCTGTTCATTAAATTCCACACTGACACTGGTAAAATTGAAGGAAGTGAACTATGCCGTCGAATGGTTTTCGCGGCGAAGTGCAATTACCTGGCTTTACAAGTCGCACGTGGTGAACAGGGACGCCCGGATTCAAAATACCACACACCGAACACCCGCACGCAGTGCACGGTTGCCGGCGGCGAGCAAGCCTGGTCCATGTCCAATAGTGTGAGCGGGGACTACGTGGAAATGACAAATGAGTCCGCCAACTCAATTTATTTTGCGGAGAAGTTATTTCGGAAGGCAATAAAAGGCTGGTTGCCATTCGATAGTAATTATTCTAAGCTCGACTTCGAAAGTTTGGTCTCTGTAAGCTGGCCACTATTAAAAGTCCTTAAAGAGTCAAATAAGGTTAAGAGAGCAAAGGCTTTTGACGAACTGCCGTGGAATTAGTTGATCAGAACTCTTCCACAGTCCAGCCTCCACCCGCTTTCTTCGCTTTAATACGCACCGCCACAAAACGGATTGGATAAAGGTCGGCAGCTATTTTGATCTTCGCCCGAGCGTCGTCTTGCCAAAATCCTTTGACCTCATGCATCTCCAGCACGCCGTCGGCCAGCATGACGGCGAAGTCGGGCGTGTAAAAAATGTTGTCGGCAAGCCTCAGTTTGACCCCTTCGAACTTAAACCAGGCCACCTCGCCAGCATGGTGCCGTTCTTGAGCCGTCCGCCCCTTTAGCCTGTTGGAAAAGGTTGCTCAGGGAGACCGCCCCGCCAAGTGTGCATTCTCCAGGTGTATTCGTCACCACGGCCGTGCGGAGGTGAGGGGCAGCGTAAGATCGATGATTACCCTGCCGAAAGTCGTCACATGCGAGCCCTCATCCTATTGGTCGAAGAAGACCGCCTAACTCGCAGAACGATTTGCGACATGCTGGAAGCCATGGACTATCGCGTCCTGGGCGTCAATTCGTTCGATCGTGCGCGGAGAGTGATGAGCGGTATCGCATTTGACGCCCTTATTGTCACTGCTAGATCCTCTACAGCCCTTGAGCTGAGCTATGCTGCCGCAGCAAAAAGCATGCAGCCGAACATCAAAGTGATTTTGATATCTCATACCGCGCTACCTAGGCACCTCTCTCCGTCAGTGGATGCCTTCGTCGTCAGGCCGTTTTTACTCGAATCACTAGGCGATGCACTGATAGCAGTGTTGCGGAAGCTGCATTAGCCATGACAACTTTTTCTGAATGTCGCCGAGACGCTCACTGCCAGATGCTTGTAGATGTGGGCATGGTTTTGCGAAAGTACTATGGCGATCTGTACTCCCGGACGTTTCTTGAAGAGATGTTTGTGCCCGAGTCTGTGATTTGTCGGGTGCTTGCGAATGTGGGTCTCCGAAGAATGATGCATCTTACGCTGACATGACGGATAGGTAGCGTGCCAGTAAGCCTTGCCTGGTGCTGTCCGAGGCAGTGCCTTCGCTGTGCTCGATCCACGCCAGTACGGCGGAAAATCGGGACACAGTCTGCGCACTATTTTCATTCTGCAAAGAAAATGTTGCTTACCAACAACCCAAGAGTAAAAAAGTGTATGCCCGTGCGAAATCCGGTAAGCACTGTATTACGATTGCGACTTCCCACCCTCATGCCAGCCTGTCATGTCGACGATTATTCTTGTGTTCGAGCCTGACCAAATTCAGCGCGAAACGATGGTTGCCGTTCTACGCCAAGTTGGCGTTCCTGCCATCGGCGTGGCCAACGCGCCTAGCGCGATGGGCATCCTACAGGGCGTCATGTTCAACGTACTGATCCTTCCCAGCTTGGCGCAGTATCCAGAAGGCGCTCAACTCGCACGTGACGCGAAGTCCCTGCAGTCAGGACTGTTGGTGTTAACGACTGGTGACCGCGGTAACCCGGACATTCTTCCCCCATCTTTTGTGGATGGATATATCCCAAGCGAGCTATCGACGCTTGCCGTTCAGCAGGCTCTTGGTGCTGTTTTTCGGTCGTGCTCTAAAACTCAAGGTGGCGAAGCCAGTGCGGCACGAGTTCGGCAGTTGCACCGTCGGCACAGTGATCAGCCTAAATTTTCCTATGCCGCCATGGGGACCACCTTCATTCGCTAGCTGATCCGCCGATCCTAATCATCACCGCACCAGGCTTCTTGCCATATTCGCGCCTAATTGTTACCGGCTCGAACTGGCTGTCGTTGACGCCGAGCGCATCAGCCACGCCGTCGAGCATCGGCTTACAGGCCGCCAGGAGGTTGTCTCGATCCCGGGCGCGGCGATCAGGCTGAATGAAGGTGATGACCAGCTCCAGCTCCTGCCCTGGCTCGAAATGATGGCCTGCGCCGGCAATCCGCGTGAGGTGGGCGGCTCCGATGCGCGCAGCCTTGCGGAGAGCGACGGCCGATGCCCAATGCCGGCCCTTAGAATTGTTGGGGTTCAGCCTGCGGTCGGGGAATGGCAGGGTCACTGAAAGCGCTGTCGATCGCATTTCATCCTTTCGTTTTGGGTTGTACTGCATTCTTGTTTTGTTCAGCCTGGGCACGCTTCTCGGCCCAGGCCTTGCGGTCGTCGAGGTTGGCTGGCCGCGCGTATCGCTCGCACGCCGGCCGGTTCCATGGCACGAAGGGCTTGATCACGTCGACCCGGCGGGCGCCACCCTCGCAGCGCCCTATCCCGACCTTCGCGTGCTCGGGGAATTCCTTCATCTTGAAGTGGCCGCACAGGGCGCAAGGCTTCTCGCTCAAGCTGCCCTCGCCGGCGGAGGGTCACGGCGCACCAGGTCCTTCAAGGCGCCGATCCCCTCGGGCTTGCGCGCGCGCTGCTCGGGTTGGGCCTGCATTGGCAGGGTGTCGATAGGGCGGATTGGCGCAGCTGCGACCGGCGGCGCCAGCCCAGGATCCAGGGCCAGCTCGATCCGGGCCTTGAACTGCCCCATGTATTCGCCTGATCGCGGCGACAGGCCCAGCTCAGCACCCTTGACCAGGATGGTGGCGTCGGACGCCCACCAGTTCCCGCCGGCTGGCTTCTTCTGCACTTCGGGCGGCGTCCAGTCAGCCGCATACCGCTCGCTGGGCCCGAAGAAGGTGGCTGACAGCAGGATGTACATCGGCTCGGTCTTCATTGCCTTGACGAACGCGGCATACGCCTGCGCGCCTGCGAGCATCTCGGCCACGGTGGCGCCCGCAGCGAGCCGGGCAGCCCAGGCCTTGTGCGCCGCCTTCTTGCTGTCGCCAGGGCGTGCGGGGTAGACTTCCCAGACCACTTCGAAGTCGGTCGGGTAGTCGTTTCGCTTCGCCTTGACCGGGGCGGCGCCGGCAGAGCGCAGGCGGTCGAGCTCGTCGAGCAGCTCCACCACCGTGGTCGACTTCAGGTGCACAGTCGGGCCGACGGCGGCAAGCCCGCGCAGAGGGGAGTAGTCACGCATGGCCACCCTCCCCGATATTCGCGTACCGCTTCGCCAGAAATACCTGGCCAGCCCCCGTAACCATGGTGGTGAAGGTCGCGTGCGTCACGCCTTTGCTGTCGGTATAGGGCTGCTGCTCGACCACAGTGAAATACTCGCGATCGATGTACTTCTGATACGGCAGGTTGTTTTCCAGCAGGATGCCGTCGGCGCGCAGGCGCTTGAAGAACTTGTTGCGGCCGTGCCCGAGCGTCTTCGCGATCTTCTCGATGTGACAGGCGCCGTCGATGGCGCGCACCGCCTCGGCAAACGCAACCTTCGGCGCGTCGGCTGCCACCTTGATCTCTAGCGCCTCGCGCGCTTCGAACTGCGCCGCCCACGCTCGAGCTGCCTCGGCTGGGTTCGCGAAGTCTGGGAGCGCGATGGTGGCTCGCTGCTCCAGCTCTTGCCAGCGATCCACCAGCCTGGCGGTGAACTGCGGCGAGAGCTGCGCCACGATGACGTAGCTGTCGCGCTTTCCGACCTGATAGACCTTCTCGACCGTGTTATTTCCGGCTTTGTCGCCATCCACCAATGGTGGACGGGCAATTGCCTGCGCGCCGGCCAGCCGCTCAATGGTGCGCTTTACGCTGTCGTGCCGCGACTCGACCAGGTCGGCGATCTCGCGGCTGGTCATCGTCAGCGCGGCGCCGGACTGCAATTTCAGCATGCTTCCCATGTCGTTTCCTTTCTTGCAATGGTGCCGCGTCAAGCGGCTTCCCTGGCCAGCTCGCGCACGACGCTGGTGGAATTGATGTGATGGCGAACCCGGCGATCGACCTCTCGGCACGCCCGCTCAACGTCGATGGCGCGGACGTTCTCCAACTGCGCGTCGTGGCACTCCAGCGCCTCGCGGATCGAGTTGAGTTCGTCGCCCTTCATGATTACCCGGTCGAGCTTCAGGATTCGCTTGCCCACTTCCAGCAACGCGTCACGCGCAGCGATGGTGGCCCGGCGGAACTCGTCACCGATGCCCTGCTCACACATCACGTTCGCCATGTTGATCGCGCCGACCAGCAGATCCCAGCCCTCCCGCGTGCCGGCGCCCTTGGCCATGTCGGCGAGCGCCTTGTGGCTGCGGATCTGGATGAGGCGTAGGTGCTCGATGTGATCGCCACTCATCCCGCCGAAGACGGTCGTCAGGACGTTGCGTGCGACGTACTTCGGGCGGTATTTCTTGTTGCGCACCTTCTTCATGCCGCCTCCCGCTCCGGCTGCGCCGCGTCGACCGCTTCGAAGTCGAACAGCGTCGGCATGCTGACCTCGCGCTCCATCGCGCGGCAGTAGTGCACCTGGTCACCGAAGTAGGCTGGGTTCAGCTCCGACCCGGCGCCGCGTCGGCCCAGCTTCATGGCGCGCACCGGTACCGTGCCCAGGCCGCAGAATGGGTCGTACACCACGTCACCAGGGTTGCTGTAGCGGTTGATCAAGCGGTCGACGATGTCGATCTGGAACGGGCACACGTGCTTTTCGACCGCACGCGCCGACTGCTCGCCGTTCAGGGTGCGCATCCGGACGATGTCGTGCCAGACCATCGGATCGGCGCTGCCCGGCGCCAGGCTCAGGTAGTCGGCCGGCAGAGCCTTGTTGGCCAACATCTGCTCGCCGACAGCGACGTGCAGCTCATAGTTATAGACGTTGGCCAGCGACATGTCGGTGAACATCTTGGCCAGCTTGGCCGGGCCATAGGCGGCAATCTCCTCCGCACCCAGCAGGCGGTCTCCGCTCGAGCGCCAGAACGCATGGGCGTCAACTTGCCAGCGCGCGACGCTGTAGCCGGTACCGGGGATCGGCGCCAGCTTGCGGTCGAAGTCGACAGCCTCGCCATCGTCGGTCTCGCACAGCGGCTTCGCCTTGGTCACCGGCACATCCGCATAGCCGCGGCTGCGGTCGGTCTGCGGCTTGTGGAACAGCAGGATGTACTCCGGCGAGCCGACACCCATCTTCGTGCCGTCCTTGCACACCTCGGAATAGCCCAGGCGATAGGTCTGATTGTTCTCGCGGACCACATCGGTGACGACCGTGATCATGCCCAGGTAGTCGAAGCCGTGCTTCATTCCGTGAAACAGCGCTTCGGCGTGGAACGGGCTGACGGTCGGCACGCCGGCGCCGGTCACGTTGCCGAAGTTGATCCGATCCTTCACGTGGCAGGCGTAAATGCGACCCGGCTTCAGTATCCGGTGCAGCTGCGGCGTGAGGAAGTCCATCTGTGCCCAGAAGTGGCCGTTGTCCTGCGTGTGCCCGAAGTCGTTGTAGCTCGGAGTGTATTCGTAGTGGTTCGCGAACGGAATGCTGGTCAGGATCATGCCGACCGAGTTGTCCGGCTGCTCGAGCGCTTCCAGCACGCAGTCGTTGTTGGCCACGGTAAAGCGCTCGCCGGCGACGACGTGCCGCTCGACGCCGATCGTGCGCGCCAACGAGTCCTGCATCGACAGCTGGTCCAGCCCGTAGGTGCGGATGATCTCGCCCATCTTCTCCTGCATCTCGTCGTGGCGGCGCCATTTCTCCTGCAGCTCGGCCAGCACGGCGCGCTCCACTTCGGTGTGGATGATGTCGATGCGCACCGGGTGCGTCTGCTGGAAGCGCTGGACGCGGTGGATGGCCTGGATGAAGTCGTTGAACTTGAACCCGATGCCGGCGAAGATCTCGCGGTGGCAGTGCACCTGGAAGTTGCAGCCGCTACCGGCAATGATCGGCTTCGTCGACAGCAGCTTGAACTTGCCGTCGCTGAAGTCGGCGATGCGCTGCTCGCGCTCGTCCAGGTTCTGCGTGCCCCATACGCTCACGGCATTCGGCAGTGCAGCTTGGATGGAGTGGCGCTCATCCTCGAGGTCGTGCCAGATCACGAAGTGGTCAGCAGGATCCGCCGCGACGATCTCGGCAACCTTGGCGACGCGCGCGGCCATGCTCTGCCGCTTCTCGCCGGCGGCAGCCGAAAGGCCCATTGCAACGTTCGGGATCAGGAGGCCCTGGCCGTTCTTTTCGGCGCCGGCGGCCTCGTAGTCGCTCGGCACCTCGTGGTAATGCACCTCGAGCGGTGGCAGGTCATAGCCCTCGTCCGAATGGCCCAGGTCGCTCGGGCGGCGAATGAAGCACGCCCAGCTGGCCACCCACAGCCAGAATTCCGTTTCCTTGTGCGGGTACAGGGTCAGGTTGCCTGCCTTTTCGCTGTCGCGCTGGAAGAAGCGAGTCAGCGCCTGGCCGGTGTCCATCACGCCCAGGAAGCCGGCATAGTGGATCAGCTCCTTGAAGCGGTTTGGGCTCGGCGTGGCGGTGAAGACGAATTTGAACTCGACCTGGTCGAACAGCGGCAGGAACTCCTGATAGGTCTTGCTGCCAAAACTGCGCAGGATGCTCGCCTCGTCCAGTGAGGCGGCGCCGAAGCGGCGGACGTCGACCTTCCCGTCCCGCACCGATTCGTAGTTCGTCATGTAGACGGTGTCATGGCCGGCGATCTCAGCGTCCGAGCGGATGAACTTCAAGTCGACCGCGCAGTCGCCGGTGAAGCGTTTCGCCACCTCGCGGGTGAATTCCTGGCGCACGCCCAGCGGCAGCACGATCAGGCGCAGGCACGGGCGGTGGATGCCTATCTGGCGCATCACCTCGAGGTTCGTGCTGGTCTTGTGCAGGCCGAATGAGGCAAATACGGCGCGTTGGCCACCTTGCAGCGCCCACCGGACGATGTCGCGGGTGTGCGGCTTGAGGCCAGGGTTGATCTGCTCGAGCGGAACGTCGAAGCCCTTGCGCGGCGCCAGCTTGATCTTGGCACGGAGAAAATCGTTGTAATCGCTTAAAATATTGGCAGACATAATTACTCCACTGTGATTTGTTCAGAGGCCGCGCCGGGTGCAACCGTCGCGGCTTCGCTATTTGGGAGCAGGCCCTTGGCCCGCAGGATGTTCTGGCTTTCGGCTCGCGCAGCGTCGAACCGCGCATCAACCGTCTTGCGCGGCGCCTTCCCGGCATATCCGCCATCGAGCCAGGCGTGGCAGTCCGAGCAGCCGTAGCAACCCTCTTCGTCTCGCGCTTTAATGCCTAGGCCTTTCCCATCCTCCGAGCGGTTCGAGTGGCACCACGCTGTGGTCTCGGGATTGCGATTGCAGATCCCGACGAACCGCAACGTGCAAGCCTCACCGCGCGCGGACTTGCGGATCGGGGTCATTACCGGCCGAGACGCCTTCAGGGGCTTGCGGGGCTTTTGCTCGCGGGCGCGAGCCTGGACTGCGGCGATACGCAGCACGCCGGCGCCGGCGATAGGCACCTTGAAGCCGGTGCCGCGCGCCATTGGCGTCTTGCGCGCGAGCGGCTTGCCCTGCTTGAGGGGTGAGCGGCGCATCATGCTACGATCCCGCGATGAAGAAAATGACAACTCATCTGAGCCGCTATTGGCCTCTCTATGCCATAGGCATTGCCAACATCCTCATCCTTTTGGTCGCGCATACTTACCTGACGCCGGCGAGCAAAGAATTCGAATGGCCCGCATGGATGCAAGCGGTGGGCTCTATATCCGCTATTCTTGTTGCAATCTGGGTCAGCTCCGATCAAACGCGCCAGCAACGTCAGCACGCCATTGCGCTTCAGCGGGATGAACTCGACGGGGTTTTGCGAAGTATCCGGGGCGAGGTTTTCACCACGCAGCTTTATCTCGCGGGTCAAGTCCTGCCCGCGTTTCGAGATGCAGAGCCGGGCCAGCCGATCCGAACTGTGTTCTCCCTTCCCGAATATCCTTTCCCCATCTTCGACGGCCTTATACCGAAGCTCGGGATAATTTCGGACAAAAGACTCCTCCACGACATCATCACTACTTACGCGTACATCAAAAGCCTCGCCATGACCGCGCAAACCCATAACGAGCTTGTCGAAGATCTGGCGAGCGCCGAAGGAAACCTGCGTGCTGACTGGCTGAGCGAAGATAGAGAGCGCGAGCGACATCTGGCGCATCTCGCACTTCGTCGCTACGGCGAGCAACTGCGAAATTCTTTCGACATCGCTTTCAGCGAGCTGCAGCATCTTGGGGAAGCCCTCGCCGCTGCCTGCCCTGATGAATGAACGGCTTGGCATCGTCAGGCCTTGTGAAAATTAGTGCCGCCGGCGCGAATCGACCAGTCCGGGATGTCCAGGCGGCTGCCGCGCGGGTTAGGGATGTACTTCTTGCTCAGCGCCGGGCGAGCGAAAACGTCGGTCGGCGTGCGCGCGGCGGCGATCTGACCAACCGGCCCGCTGCCCTTCTCGGCGGCGTCCATTTCGTCGTAGTGCTTACGAGCGATCGCTCCGATCCCGAATTTGCCGTCCTCCAGCTCAACCAGCCAGCCGGTAGCCGTCGCGCGCCGCAGCCCCAGGGCTTTCTCGGACGGCTTCGGGCCGAAGTTTGCCACGATGAACAGCTCACTTGCGGTTGCAGGACCATGCTTGTGGATGTGCTGGCCAGCGAGATCAGCAGCAGTGCCGACTCGAGGGCGAATGTTGGAATTAACTTTGGCCATGATCGGCCCTCCGGATAGTAAATTTTGTGAGGCGGCAGCTGGCGCGGTGCGCACGGCCTTGCGGACCGCCGCAGGCGACGCAGCGCGGCACGGAGTGGCGGATGTAATTCATGGCATCACCCCAACGATCTGGCTCTCGTACGAGACCTTCGCGCGCGCTGGACGGGCCCTGTTCTCGCAAGGCCTGCAGTAAACTCCGGACGTCGGCTCGCCGCATTTCCGGCACGGTTGCTTAATGCCCTGCTTCGCTTGGCCATTCGCCGCCTTGGCGCGCGTTGGAATCGTAAAGGTCTCTTCGACGGTCCAGCCGGCGTCGAGGCGCTTCTTCGCAGTGTCACGGGCGATACCGAAGCGCTCGCACCAGTGCGCCAGCGCGTGAGTGTCGCCGAGGTAATCAATCATCCTGTTGGAACGGCGATTGCGGTCGTTGACGCTGCGCGTGACCCAGCGGCAGTTTTCGGGCGAGTATCCCTGGCTGTTGTTGCGCCGATCGAGTTCGTGCGACGGAGTCGGCTTGAGCCCCATATCGGCTACGAAGTTCAGGGGCGACTCGAGCCAGCGAGCGCAAACCGTAATGCCGCGCGCGCCGTAGTCCTTGTAAGCTGGATTGCTTGGCTCATTGCAGCGAAGCCGCATTGTCTGCCAGCAGCGATATTCCGGGGTGCGTGAGAGACCATGAATCGGCTTACCGGCCATGGCACACCTCCGGCGCGCGAGGACCGAACAAGGCTGCGACCAGAGGGTCGCGCGCCGGAGGCGCCGAGTGCAGCCGCACCGAGTAGTGGCTGTCGTCCTCCATGATGTGGATGAGGCGGCCCGGGCCTGCTGCCGACAATGTGGCGCCCTTCTTCGGCCGACCGACTGGGCGTGAAACTGGCGTCTTGGCCAGCTGCTGCAGGTACGCCTGAGTCTGCTCCGGCGTCATGGCAATGAAGTACACCGGGCCGTCAGCAGTGCGCACGATCGAGACGCGGTTGCCCAGGTCGATGATGTACTTGCGCACGCCCGATGGGCCCATCTGCAGGAAGTCGCCAACCTCATCGCGGCGCATCGAGCGCACCATCAATTCAGCGACCAGGCGGCGCAGATTGTCGAGACGTGCCGCAGTTTGGCCAGGGGTGACGTAGCTGGCGCGGGTCATGCTGGCACCTCTTCGTTTTTCTGTGGTGCGGCCGCTTTGGTCATAGCGGCGAGGTCGTCCCCCATCGGCAAAGCAGCAACCCATGCAGGAGTCGGTGCAAGCTTGCTGTCGTCGCGCATCGACATCAGCACGCCAACGAAATCAGGCGCGCAGTCGAGGCGAAACACAGCGCTTGATCCGGCCGCCTCTTTATTTGTATAGAAGGTCATGCCGACTGCGCCACGCGAGCGCCGAAGCAGCATCTTCCCTGCGGCGGCGGCAGCTTTCTGTGCAAGCTCGACCACGGGCGCTCCGAACATGCCTGGCAGGCCCGCTTCGAGAGTTTCGGCTTTCGGGATTACGCGCTCATAGCGCGGATAGAGGGCCTCGACCTCTGGGTTGCCCGGCTGGATATATACGTCGGTATCGCTGCTATCGACGACTGCGAGCCGGTCACCGATCATGACCACACGACGGCTATCATGCGAACCTGCCGCGCATGCCTGCTGCATCCGCCCATCGAAACGCAGGATCACCTCGTGCTCGCAAACAGCGTCACGGTCGTAGATTGCGCCAAGGGCGTGGCCGTTCGTTGCGCAGATGATAGCGCCGCCGCCCTGGTGCGGACGGACGTTGATGGCGTTGAGGTAGTAGCGGATGTCCGCTTTGGCGATGAACGGCGCGATGATCGGCAGGAGCTTGGCCGTCAGGCGCAGATTGGCGTGTTTGTTGGCGGTCATGCGGCACCGCCGATCACAGCGCGCGCGGCCGCATTCAGGTCGTCATCGGTCAGGACGTGGCGGCTGACCTGGGTGATATAAACGATGTCGCCGGCACGCAGAGTTTCCTCGTGCTCAGCAAGTTCAGCCAGCGACGCAACGCCGCAGCTGGGGCGACGGCGCGCCCAGTATTGGTCCACGCCGAGCCGGGCCGCATCCCAGTGCGCCGAGCGCGCCGCGAACTCTGGCGAAGACTGATCTTCACCGGCGTGCACCGCCGGCGGATTCGATTGTGCTAACATTTGGTTTCCTCTCCAAGGAATCGATTCAAGGGCCCCGACTGCAATCGGGGCTTTTTCACTTCTGCTGCTCTGCGAGCATCTGCTCGTATTTCTCCCGGCTCATCACGTGGCCTGGCTCGATTGGCGCCGGCGGAGCTGGGCCTTCTGCTTCTGGTTGATCCATCTACTCTCCTTATGTAATGCGGCTCAGTCGCATGGACTTGGCGCGCGGTATCGTGGTATCGGTGGGGAGCGGGTTTTACGCCGCCAGCTCGCGGATTTCTTTGACCGGCACACCCAGGTGCTCGTGAATGCTGAGAATCACGCTCGGACCCAGCGTTGCGCCGCCTCGCAGCTTGCTGATCTGCGACGGCGCCACATCCAGCTCGCGCGCCAGTGCTGCATCGCTCGTGATCCCGAATCGGGTGCGCAGCACGTCCAGCAGTTTCGATACGTTCTTCAAGTCGGCTCCCTGTTCTAGTTTTGGTTTCGGTGTTGGTGACGGCGCCATCCCGCCGCCTGGGTACTACCTACGTCGACTGGGAGCTCGTGCGCATTTGCGCCAGCGCTTGACGAGCAATGATCTTGGCCATCAGGTCGTCCTTCGCGGCGCCGTAGGCCTGCTCGGCCTCAGCCAGCTCGCGGTGGGCGTCGAGCAGCTCGGCGTCGCCCGCATCGGGCGACACGGTCAAGAGCGCCATCTTTGCATCGGCGCCCTCCTTCGTGATCGAACGGAGGTGCTTCATCGTGTCGAAGCCGATGGCCGGCGCCTGGTCGACCGAGCGCGCCTCGATGCCCATTGGGCAGAGGATCTGGTTCAGTGCCGCTATTCGGTGCTCGGCCGGCAGCGCAGCGAGGATCGACGGGATCATGTTGGCCGGCAGGTTGCCTTCGTCGAGCCAGCGGAAAATCTTCTGGGCCGACTTCTTCGCGCGGTCGTAGACGTCGCTGCCCGCGAACTCGAAGCTGATCTCCTTCGCTCCGCCGGCGGCGTGCACCAGGTGCGCCTCGACGATGGCGATTGCAATCGCCTCCCGGCTGGTCATGTGCTGGGCGGTGCGCCAGGCCTCGATAGTGGAGCGGAGGATTTCAACCAGCGACTGATTTTGAATACCCATCTTCGTGACTCTTTCTTATTTGCAAGCTAATCTGACAACTCTGAACAAGAGCAAGAGGCCCAGCAGTGCAGCCAACTCCCCGCCAGCAGCAAGACGACTACCCTGCTCGTACTAGCGGCTTCAGCGGCTCCAGCGCGGAGGACATGACGTTGTCGCGCGACGGCGGGTTACGACCTGCGCGTCCGGCATCTGGACTTGCGTCGGTTGCACGGCGAGCAGGCGCTGGCTTGGCCAGACCGAGCGCGACGAAGACATCAGGCCGGGCAAGGCGCAGAAATTTCAGCTGAGCTTTCGGTATGCCTAACTTGCGCCACTCGGAGACAGACGGGGGTTGAATCTCGCAAAGTCGTGCCACTTCTGACGTCCCGCCCAGGGCGTCAATGATTTCGTCGGGCGTAGTGTCTTGATCCATTGGCCTATTTTAGGCATACCTAAATAATTAGGCAAGCGTTTTTAGGCTTGCCTCATCAAAAAAAGATTAGGATTACCTAATGGAAGAATGGAAACTAAGACTTGCCCAAGCCCGCGCGGCGAAAGGCATGAGCAAGAGCGATTTTGCGAAGGCAGTCCGGATCTCGCCACCTACGGCGACGGACTGGGAGAAGAGTGTCGCTGACGGCGGCATCAAGGAAATTTCGGGTATTCGCCTCACGCGTGTGTGTGAGGTGCTGGGCATTGATCCGGTCTGGCTTTTGCATGGCAAAGGCAGTGGCCCAGCGCGGCCGCCATCCCCGGACCGGATCGAAGAGCTGAAGACGGTTAAAGGCGCCGAGCCAGACAGCGACGCGTTCGTGCACATCCCAAAGGTGCGCTTGCTGGTATCAGCTGGCGTGAGCGGCTTCGGCGTTGAGCCAGAGCCCTATGACGGTTCGACGGCGACGGTGCCGGCCGATTGGCTGCGCCGGCGCCAGCTGCGCGCGGAGAACCTCATCGCAATCCGAGTGCGTGGGCGCAGCATGGAGCCGACCTTCAATGAAGGGGATACCGTCTTCATCAACAAGAAGGACAACGAGCCGTTCGACGGCGCCGTGTTCGTCATCAACTACGAGGGCGAGGACGTGATTAAGCGCCTGTCACGCGATGCTGGTGACTGGTGGCTCATGTCCGATAACCCGAATCAGCAACAATTCCATCGGAAGCTTTGCAAGGGTGCCGACTGCATCATCATAGGTCGCGTGGTCCGTAGCGAGCGAGAACACTTCTAGTGCAGTGCGTTGTGATGGATCTCTGCTGCGTTCGCGTAGCAGTGGTGAAGGTCGACCGCGCGCGCCTCGACGATCCAATCGCAACTCGGACCTTGCGCGAGCTGCAACCGCGCTTCGGAATCCTGCCGATCTTGCTAGTGTCGTTTAAAAGCGTCAAGCTCGACGACGCAGCCGGGTTTTCAGAGTTCCCAACTGCGCCTTATGTGGCAGACCTGGTGGAATGGAATTCGATGGAGCCAGTCGAGTGGGAGCCACTTCCCGAGCTGGTCGAACCCGATCTGCCGTTCTAGTAGGGTGAGTATTGGCGAGATTTTCACCTATCCAGCCTAGCTATACTCGCGCGAGCGAAACGGCACGCTTAGATGCCGGCAATCGCAGGGCAAGCAATATGAAATTCTTCGGCATCCTTATTCTGCTGGTCGGGCTGGCCCTGGGCGTCTATGCGCTGAATATGAAGGTCAGCGTCGACGTCGAGTCGAGGGACTTCGGCTACGGCATCCGCACCCCGGCCATGAGCGTAGCAAACGTGACCCTTATGGAGCAGCGACAGAACCTGCTGATCTTCTCTGGAGTGCTAGCCGTCGTAGGCGCGATCCTGACCGGCTTCGCCTCGATGCGCCCGCCTGCGCCCGCGCCTGAGCCTGTTGCGCTGAAAGAGGGTGAGGGCCTGCTCGACTTCCTGAATGAGCAGCCGCACGTCTCTTCCGGCGCGCAGGCCGGCGAGGCGCCAGCGCCGGCCTCGCCCACCAAAGGCGCGTAGCAATGCGCCGCGCACCGGAGATTCTGGAAGGTGGCTACACCGTCCTCATTAAGAACCGCCTGAAGGCGAACGAAGTGACCGATCCCGCGAAGTGGGACCTGTGGAAGATCATCTGGGACTGTACGTCCTTCGAGGAACTGGCCCGGCGCGCGCCGTCGCCGGTCAACACCACCAGGACCGGCCGGCGCATTACTTGGCGTACTGAGGTGCGGTGGGCGTTGAAGCAAGGATGGATTAAGAAAACGCGACGAACACGACAGTGAGTATTGGCTAGATTTCAACACTATCCATCTGGCTATACTGCTGCGGGTGAGATTCCTCAACTTCAAGACGTAGTTGCGCTGAAAAACGGTAGAAATTCGATACCATCTTCACTATGTTTGAAAGTATGATGCAGATACGACGCTGCGAATCGAGATCGACCTCTTTTTTGTATCATATTCAATTTTTTATTTTACATTTCTCATTACGATGACGACTGCACGCCCAGCAACGAAAGCCCATCAGGTAATAGGTGAGCTTTCGCAGCTACTTCGCAACGAGAGTGCGGCTAATGAATTTACTCTTGCAAGATATAAGAGAGATTTAATGGACAGTATGAAAGCTGACGCCTCAGAAGCCTACGCTGGACTCGGGATGATCGCAGGAATCGAATGGGATATAGACGGAGTGTACGATAACTTCCGCAATGCCATCAGGTTAGACGACGAATTTACCGTTCACGCAAACTATGGTGTAACGCTAAGTCGTGTCGGCCGGATTAAGGATGCAGCGGAACAATACCGGATTGCTTATAATATGGCTCCCACAGATATTCGATCGCTCACTAATGCTTTTATGGCTTCAATTATGTCAGGGGAGCTTGGTGTCGCTGTCGAGCTTGGAGTTAGAATAAATCACCTCTCCCCTGGAAAAGAAATTCCAGAACTCGAGTCCGCCACTGGTGCTTTGGAGATTCTGAATAAAGCAGGCTTTGACGACTCATTAGCGCAACGTTGCGCTGCGATCGCGTTCGAAGTATTGGTGGAATCTCGAAAGCGTAGCCGCGGCATGACAACTGAATTGGATAAAGAAGATCAGGCGATCTTCTGTTCAATAGAGGTTGAAGCCGAGCATGATGAGGTATTGCGTTTGGATGAGGTTTTGAGCGAGCGCCTGTTCGGGTCGATCGATAATTACAACCCCAGCCTCTTCTGGGTCGGATACAGCACAGCAGGTGAAAAGTGAGCGTACTTTACGGTGATATTTATGATGTTGCCACCTTCCTCGTGGGGCAAAAGACTTCCGATGGAACATGTTGCGAAGCATCTTTACGAAGCGCAGCATCAAGAGCCTACTACGCCGCTCTTCATGCATCTCTGAAAGCAGTGCCAATAGAGTTTTTCCCAACTGAAGCAGAACTAAATGCTAGGGATTCCCATAATAAAATCCTCGATGCTATAGTCGCTTGGGGCAATAGCACTACGCCAGGACGCACCGAGGCTAATGCGATTCGACGAGAACTTCCGAGGCTAAAAAGACTCAGGAAAACTGCGGACTACTCGATTGATAGCGATTTTTCAGAGAATGAAGCCATTGAGGCACTCGCGCGGTCTAGTCGCATATTGCAACACATTGCGACGGCACTAAATAAATCCAGTCCCCTACAAACTGCATAGATCAGTCAATTTGCTGGCGCTCCCGCAATTTTTGTTTAAATTTTCGCCGTTGCAAATATTTTCCGAGCTTGCCGCAGTCGGAGGCTCTTAGCTTTGCGGCGAATAAACTCTGGGGCTGATTTCTCGATCAATTCTTTTGGCTCATCCTCTAATGCTTCAGCTCGCTGCTCAGAACGCATTCCCGATGGCAGATTATTAACGCGATCGAGCACAGCCATTGCTTTTCTCGCACTCGACCTTGGCGCCTTGTGAATCAAAGTGTCAAGTCTGCATAGCATTGCCGAAGTGATTTCTGTGCAACCATGGCGCGCGGGCCATCCTGACACCAACGGGTACGGCACGCCGAACGCCTCCGCCTCGATGCGGGTCAACGACTTCACCGCTCCCCTACCCTCCAGGTAGCGCGCCAGCGTCAATTTTTGCGACATTTTCGGGCCTTTTTTCCTACGCACCCTGTAAAGGTACTGTTCAGGTTCTGTTCTTGGCTGTTCAGGTAGGTCTTCTTACTGTAGTGGCTTCGTTTTATCCCAGCAGAGCCTCGGTTCCAGAGCGTAACCCTCCCTATAGGCCGACAAGAAATCGGCTTGTGTGGAGAGCTACTGCATCCCATGCTTTCGCCTTCGGACACTTTCGCTTGTTCGCAGACTTTCCAGGCATTCCTACCTGTCCCCCGGCGCGCTCTACGATCCACCCACGCGTTTGCCCTTCCGGTCGTCCTTGGCACTTGGCCCTGGGCGTCGGCGGTTTTCCCTCCCTGCCCCAGGCTTGCGATCAGCCGAACTCGGCCGATACCTGAATTGTACCTAAATATTTAGGCATACCTCAATATTTTTCTTGATTTGTTTTTAGGGATGCCTAATAATGATTCCAACGAAGCGGCCTCTTCAGAAATGAAGCCGCAGAACTGGAGATCTACATGACCAAGCAGTGGGACAACGAATACCTGACCCAGGCGCTCAAGGAAGAGGCCGAAGTAGCGCGCCTCGCGCTGCGCGTCCGGGTCACGCGGCCGACCGGCGGCGTGCACCTGGATTCGAATCTATACCTGGCCACTGGCCCAAGCGCCGGCAGCGGTATACGGACATCCGAGGTGCTGCCTAAATGGCGCCGTCATCCCCGCGCCGCTGGCGCGCTGGCCATCACGCACGCACTGAACATTCGGCACGACCACGAAGAATTCGCGGTCACTGTCGGCTACGGCGCAGGCCGCCGTGGCGTTACTGAGCACTACGGCGCCCACCCAGACCGCGAGGCCGCGACCATGGCCGCCATCGTGCGCGCCGCCCTCCAGAAGCTCACCGAAGAGCGCGACGAGCGCGTGGCTCTTAACCCTACCCGCTCGACTTCGAGCCGCCGGCCCGGCGCCTGGGCGAAATCGAAAGACTGAGGACCGCCCATGATCCGCTTCCTGCTTTTCTACCGCCTCGACTGGTGCGAGCGCCGCCCGGGCCTGATGCTGGCCCTGCTCTTCGCCCTGATCTGCCTGGCCGGCGCCATCGATCCCAACGCACCGCAGCTGTAAAGCCGCGCCAACTCTGACAAGGACCTTTCCGATGTTCTTCCATAACCTTCAGACGTACCGTCTGCCGGCTCCATGGGCGATGACCGCCGACCGCCTGGCCGCCGCTCTGCTTCCGCAGATGTTCGCCCCGGCGTCGAGCAATGAGTTGCTGCGCCAGGGCTGGGACCGGCCGCGCGGCGCCGACGGCGCACTGGTCCACGCCGTCAACGGCCAGCTCCTGCTGCAGCTGGTCACCGAGAAGAAGGTGCTGCCGGCGAAGGTGATCAACCAGGTTGCCGCTGCGCGCGCCGACGAGCTCGAGGAGCAGCAAGGCTTCCGTCCTGGCAAAAAGGCCATGCGCGAGCTGAAAGAGCGCATCACCGACGAACTGCTGCCCCACGCGTTCCCCATCCGCTCCGCGGTGCTGGTCTGGATCGATCCGGTCAACGGCTGGCTCGTGGTCGACGCCGCGAGCCCGTCTAAGGCCGACGACGTGGTCAAGCTGCTGCTTAAGGCGGTCGACAAGATGCCGCTGGAATCGCTGCGCGTGCAGAAGTCGCCGGTGGCCGTGATGACCGGCTGGCTTGAAGCCGACGAAGCGCCGTACGGCTTCACGATCGACCAGGACGCCACGCTGCGCGCCACCGGCGAGAGTCGCGCCCAGATCGGCTACAAGTCGCACACGCTCGAGACGGAAGACGTCCGCCGCCACATCGCCGCCGGCAAGCAGTGCACCCGCCTGGCCATGACTTGGAACGACCGCATCAGCTTCGTGCTCGACGAGTCGCTGGCGATCAAGGGCATCAAGCCGCTGGACGTGATCAAGGAAGGCGGAAGCCCGACCTTCGATGTAGACGAGCGCTTCGACAGCGACTTCGCCCTGATGGCTGGCGAGCTGGCCAAACTGCTGGCCGACCTGGTCGCAGCCCTCGGCGGGGAGGCCAAAGCATGAAGACCCGTCGCCGCACGCTGTCGGTCGAGGAGGCCTCCATGACGCCGGCCCAACGTGCCGAGATGCGCGAAATCGCCTTCAAGGGCCGCGCACTGGCGCAATCGAGCAGCTACCAGCGCGATCGCGTAGCCGAAAAAGATTTCCAACGAGCCCGCCCAGAGGAGTCGAAGAAATGATCGAGACCACCAGCATTCAGTCGGCGCCGATGATTAGCGCGGGCGAGAGCATCATCCCGTCAGCGACGAACGCCGCGCTGATGCGGCGCATTACCGACTTCCCTCTTCCCGCGCGCCCACTGGAATGGGACGAGGAAGGCACGCCTATCGAAGGCAGCGTGGTCTACCAGTACCACCCGCGCAGCGAGCGGTTCGCACTCTGGGCCGACATCCGCACCGAGGAGCACCTGCTCGACGTCCGAGCACAGCCAGAGCGCTTCGAGCTGCGCACGCTGTTCACCGCATCTGTCGAGGATCTGGCGCGGTCTCCGCTCAGCCTGATCGCCGCAGCGCAAAAGCGGCTTGACCTGATCGAAGCCGCCGCAGGGCGGGCGATCGCCGCCATGCGAACCGCCATGACTACATACGGGGAAAAGCCATGAAGCGCCCATACAGCGAGCACGACATCGCCGCTGCCAAGTGGCTGTCCGTCAAGGTCCTGGCCGTCGTGGTGGCGTCTGTCGCCGCGATCCTGAACGGAGGTCCGCTGTGATCCGCCGCATCGGCCAGGCCCTGGTCTTCGTACTGGCGTTCCTGATCGTCGTGGCCGAGGTCCAGCGCAGCGAAGAAGCGGCGGATGAGCGCAACCCCTACGACCGTTACGGAGCGCAGAGAAAGTGACCTACGAAGCAATGCGCATCACCTACCAGTGCCCCGAGAAGATGGCGCGCGACGTGCACGCCCTCCTCATGCTGTGCGAGGCGAGGCTGAACCGGGAAGTCGCGCGCCGCATGCAACTGGAAAAAGAACTGGCAATGGCCACCGCGCCGCGCCGCCAATACCGACAAGTCGAGGAGAAATGATGGACCAAGCAATCACCCGCGCCGCCGGCGCCGCGCCGCGCGCAGTCGGCGAGTTCCAGGGCTACGTCGATGGCGCCGATGGCGTCAAGCCGTCCGTGCGCTGGCTCGACCGCAAGAACATGCCGCAGGTCGGCGACACGCTCTTCGCCCTGCCGCGCCAGGCCGCGGTGCCGCGCAGCTGGTCGATCCTGCTCACCAGCGCGAACCACGGAACCGTGGGCCCGGTCGGTAGCACCTTCCCTCACGCCGGCGAGCACCACGAGCGCGTGCGGGTGGTGGAGATCGTTGAAGCCGGCGCGCCGCCTTCGCCTGGCGTCGATCTGGCCGGCCTGGTCCGGTTCGACTTCTCGGATCTCGATGGCGAGAACGAGCAGTTCGGCGAGGTCGCGCGCGGCGCCTACTTCCTTGCTCACCAGGTCGAGGCGCGCTGCGCTGGCGCCACCCCTGTCGCGGCACAAGCCGGTCAGGTAGCGGTGCCGGAAGATCGGGAGCAGCTGGCGAATGTTGTCCTCTACGCAGGGTATCTCATGAGTTCCCAAGAATATCTGCATGCGGCAAATCTCGGAAAGGGCGGGCCAGGGTTCCCCGAGAAAGTTGCGAAAGCGGATGCGCGATTCCGCGCGGCTGTCGAGAGACTCGTCGCTGCTCCCGCCGCGCCAGCACAAGCCAAGCCTCTGCAGGCGCGTTACATCAGCATCAACGAGAACGTCGAGTTTCAGGCGCGGCTGTTGGATGCGATGGTCGCCGCCAAGAACGAAAGCGTCACCATCCACTCGGAGAGGATTAAAGCGCTGACCGACTTCATCGACGCGCAATTGGTTGCCCAGGCATCTACAGCTGGCGGGCGCCAGGAAGGCGGTGCCGCATGAGCCGCAGCGGATATTGCGACGATTACGGCGACGACGATCCGCTGGCACTTGGCCGGTACCGGGCACAGGTCGGCTCTGCGATCCGCGGCAAGCGCGGCCAAGCTTTGCTGCGCGAGCTGCTGGCGGCGCTCGATGCCATGCCGGACAAGCAGCTGGTGGCAGGTGAGCTCGAGGCGGACGGCCAGTTCTGCGCGCTCGGCGTCGTCGGCCAAGCACGCGGCTTGAATCTGGCCACGATCGATACCTACGACGTGGAATCGCTGGGCGGCAAGTTCAACATCGCCGAGCAGCTTGCGCGCGAAATCATGTGGGTCAACGATGAACACATAGGCGCGTGGGACTGGGTACAGATCGAAGTTTGCGGCCCCATGCGCGCCTGGGATCAGCATCACCAGGACGTGCGCGTGCCGAATGAGCAAGCCGGCGCCCAGCGCTGGAAAGCCGTGCGCGATTGGGTCGCGGCGAACATCACCAAGGAACCGAAATGAGCAATCCAACTGAACTGCCGGACCTGTACCTTGATGAACTGGAGACGCTTTGCAAGAACGCGCCCGTCATGTGGTACGGAACGCTCCAGATTGCTGACGGCGTAACGGATGACAATGCGGCGCTGCTGATCGAGGCGTGCAGCCCCGACACGGTGGCCGAACTCGTCCGTCTTGCTCGCCGCGCCCAGACAGAGAGGGCGCAGTTCGACTGGATGAAGGCTGAGCGTATCCGCGACGAAGCCCATGTAGACGAAGCGCTGCGCAACTTCCGGGAAGATCCAACTGGGGATAACGCAACCGGGATCATTCAGGCCGCGCTGACCGTTTGGGCTGCTGACGTGGACGTTCTTGCCAAGCCAGAGGGCGAAGCGCCGCAAGCCGAGCAGGCTCCCTCGCCAACCGTTGAAGTGTTCAAGCTGTACTCGGCCGTCAACATGATGATGGCCCACCTCGGAATGCACGGTGAGATTGATACACGCCATGAGACGGTCGATGAGGTCATGAATGCGCTTCATGGCCTGGATGGCGGGCAAGTAGCGCAGCGCATTGAAGATCTGGTCGAGAAAGCATTTATGCCGAAGGACCAGGCAACGCGATTGGCGGTCAGCGAATACTGCACCATCGGTTTGGCAGCCGCCCAGCATGCAGAGAGCGGCGCACCGCACGATCTCACAATCGGCGAAGCGTTCAAGGCTGTCGGCGGCTGGATGAACGGTGGCGAACTCGGCTATCCGTCGTTCGGCAGCATGGAGGCGCTCAAAAACTACACCGTGAAGATGATCCGCGCCCACGTGCCGAACGCGGAATGGCTTGCCGCTCAGTCCCAAGGCGCACCGACCCACTGCGACCCAGCGGAAGGATTCTGCGCAGCATGCCGCGAGCAAGAGCGTGCGCACCTCGCTGCCCAGCAAGCCGCAGCACCCGGCGCGGCACTGGCGATCCTGCGCGATGTGCACGACACGCTTTCAAGCGAAAGCGACAGCGATATCGACCACTTCGAGGACGACGACGAAGAACGCGAAGGCGCGCCTGTGCAGTACGCCGCGCGCAAGGTCATGGAGGTCATGGACATGCTCAAGGCCGCGCCAAGCGCCCCCGGCACACCGGAAGCGCCGTTCCAGGCTCGGGTCGAGCCGTGGATGGCCGCGTGCTTCGGTCCGCGCATTTCGGCTGACACGACAGAGCGCAATCACCGCTTCATCGAGGAGGCGCTGGAGCTGGTGCAGGCTGGCGGCATGCCGAAGGCCGACGTTCTCCAACTGGTCGACTACACCTACGGGCGCCCCATCGGCGAGTTGCATCAGGAAGTCGGCGGCGTGATGGTCACGCTGGCTGCATTGTGCCTGGCCCAGGGCCTCGATATGCACCAGGCGGCCGAGGTCGAGTTGGCGCGCATCTGGACGAAGGTCGAGGCCATCCGCGAGAAACAGCGCACGAAGCCGCGCGGCTCGCCGCTGCCGATGGACCCGCGCGCCGCCCAGCTCGACGGCGGCCAGGGAGAGGGTGAGAAGGCATGAAGATCACACGCAGCCAGGTCACCAAGCTGACCATCACCGACGTGCCGAGGCTCGACCCGATCACGGTGTTCGCCGAGGATCTCGGGCCGCGCCAGGGGAAGGTTGTCATCGAGTGCTACGGTAAGTCGTGGAGCGCCTACTGGGGCGGGATGGGCGATCAGACCGTGGCCGAGTTCTTCGCATCCTGCTCGCCCGATTACATCGCCAACAAGATGACCGATGAGCGTGAGGAAATCACGGACGCGGAAGCGATCGAAGACGGTTGCCGCCGCCAGATCATCAGGCTCCGGCGCGGGCATATGGTGCGCAGATTTGGCGCGACCCAATCCAGATTCCGCATTGGGCGCGACGACATCACTCCGGACGAGGCGCGCGAGCTATGGGAAGAGGTCGATACCGCGCGCTTCGGCGCCGATGGGTGGGGAGAAAGTCAGCTGATGCAGAAGATCTTCGGGGACGAATGGTGGTACTCGCTGCCGACCAAGCCGAACCCCGCCTACCAACACCTACGCAACATCATCGACACTGTGCAGACCGCGCTGCGCGAGCATGTGCTGGTCAAGGAAGGGAGCGAATCAAATGGCTGATACCCGCGAAGTCCAAGTAACCGATGAGGATGTGCTGCGCTTCCTGAAGCAGCACGGCGCAGTAGGCGGACTGGTCACCAAGTTTATTGGGCTGGCGGCTGGAGCGGCAGTGTACGAGCAAATCCGCGCCACCCCGCCATCGCCCAGCACCGCGCCCGAGGTGGACGAGGTATGCGCGGCAGCCGAAGCAGTCGTTTCCCGTTGGGACTCGCCGAAGTGGAAGGACGAGCCGCACACTGCCGTATTCATCGACCGACTACGCCGCGCCCTCGCTTCTCGCCCTGCTGAGGTGGACGACGAAGGTCTGCCGGTGTTGCCCGAGCCATTCGAAAATTGGGACCCGCGCTGCGAAGGGCTCGTATTGCCAGTTTTCACCGCCGAGCAGTACCGCCAGGGCCAGCGCGATGCGGTGGCGGCGGATCGGGCGCGGCGCGGGGTGGGTGGCAAGATTCCTCGCGAGAGCAATGACGCGCTGATCGCCCTGGCGAAGTATTGGAAGCTCGACGGCGACTGGATGACCTGCAGGGCCTGCCGGCGCAGCCTGATCGCCTCGCGCGATGGCGAGGAACTGAACCATGGCGACGGCTGCAAGTTCTGGGACCAGCAACACCCCTGGGCGCAGCTGCGCGGCCTGATAGCCCGGCGGCCAGCGCCGCCGGCGAGCGCGCCGTGATCCTCGACAGCATCCAGCACACCGCCCGGCGCGAGCACCAGTGCGCATTCTGCGGTCTGTCGATCCCGACCGGGGTGCGGTATGTGCGCGCCCAGGTGCCGGGCGGCGGCCTGCTGGCGAAACGGGCGTTCCACAGCAAGTGCTACACGGCGCTACTGGCCAGCGTCGACAAAATGAAAATTGAAGGACCGAGGGGGCAATGATGGATCAGATGTTTCTCGATGACGACGAGCTGAAGAGCATGACGAAGCGCAAACAGCGGGCCGCCCAGGCGAAGATGCTACGCTCCATGGGTATCGCGTTCAAGGAGCGCGCCGACGGCACGCTGGCAGTGCTGCGCGCGCACGTCGAAAAGGAGTTCGGCGCCGGGAAGGACCGGCAGTCGAAGGCAAAGGAATTTGTACCGAATTGGGGTGGGCTGAATGCCTAGAAAACGCAACAAGGAGAATGTCGGGCTGCCGGCGCGGTGGAAGGTCGAGCACGGCGCGGTCTACTACCAGGTGCCGGTCGGCCTTGAGGATCGGTGGGATGGGAAGAAGAAGTTCCGTCTCGGCGCGACGCTGCCGGAGGCATACAAGGAATGGGCGAAGCGCCTGGAGTCGGTCGACCAGGCCAAATCCATCGGCGCCCTGCTCGACCGCTACGTGCTCGAGGTGGTGCCGACGAAGGCGACGCGCACCCAGGTGGAGAACCAGCGCGCGATCCGCTCCCTGCGCGCCGTGTTCGGCGAGGCACCGCTGACCTGGCTCCGGCCGCAACACGTCTACCAGTATGCGGACAAGCGCAAGGCGACGCCGGTCGCGGCGAACCGCGCAATTGACGTCCTATCCCACGCTTTCACCATGGCGGTGATGTGGGGCTATATCGACCGCCACCCGTTCAAGGGCGAGGTGCGCCTGGCCGGCGAAAAGCCGCGGGACCGGTACGTAGAAGACTGGGAGCTGATCGAGTGCTTGTCGCTGCCGAGTAAGCACACAAAAGGCAGCGTATTGGTGCTCCAGGCATACATCCGGCTCAAGCTGCTGACCGGCCTGCGGCGCGGAGACTTGCTGCGCCTGACCAGCGCCGACCTGCAGGATGACGGAATCCACGTAACCCCTAGCAAGACGCAAGGCAGCACCGGCAAGCGGCTCATCATCGAATGGTCGCCAGAACTGCGCGACGCCGTCGCCGAGGCCAAGTCGGTGCGGCCGGTCGACATCGCGCCGTGGCTGTTCTGCACCCGGAAAGGCGAAGGCTATTTCAACGAGACGAAGGGAACGGCCAGCGGCTGGGATTCGATGTGGCAGCGCTTTATGGAGCGGATCTTGCTCGAGACGAACGTCAAGGAACGGTTCACGGAGCATGACTTGCGCGCTAAGTGCGCCAGCGATGCTGAGTCCCTGGAGCACGCCCGCGCACTGCTTTCGCATGCCGACAGCCAGCTCACCCAGCGCGTTTATCGGCGCCGGCCGGAGCGCGTAAAGCCCGGAAAACTAGCATTTGAATAGCGCAAGGCCGATTCAATAGCGCGCCGCCTAAAATTTAGGCAGTAGCATGCAACGGCAAGCGATTGAAACGACAGAGGATTTTGGCCCGCCCTACAGGAATCGAACCTGTGACCCACAGCTTAGAAGGCTGTTGCTCTATCCGACTGAGCTAAGGGCGGCTTGAAAGAGGCGCTACTATAAACCGCAA